>ERZ772876.25-NODE-25-length-223872-cov-20.151740_pt1 | contig 223872 bp, 172 predicted proteins | sample MGYA00580584_ERZ772876 | MGnify/ENA primary metagenome ERZ772876 (study PRJEB29015, sample SAMEA2737728) | human gut metagenome | biome: human gut; feature: human-associated habitat; material: faeces | place: China | collected 2012 ... | reverse complement strand
GCGATGGTACTGCACTCGAGAGGGTGTGGGAGAGTAGCACGCCGCCGCATTCAACGTTGGGGGTTCCCGTCGAGCGTGACGCTCCGGGAACCCCTTTTTTTGTCTTTTGGTTCTTGTTTCCCGCGGCGCGCGGGAGGCTCCCAATCCACAACATTCAACTTAATAATATGAAGATCCTTGGTAGAGCGCTCCGCTCCCAAGGATCTTTTTGTATTTCTGGGCAAATAATCGCCATTCCAGCAAACTGCCCGGCATAACGGAATGGTGGCTCAGCAAAGCCGGGCCAAGAAAGGGAAGGCCGGGAACGGCCGCAAATCCATGTCACAGTCCATTGCGCGAAACAATAACACGGCAACGCAAGATGACGAGAACATCTCCATCAATCTTATTCTTGCCATTCTGTCAACTGGAATCATGGCCTTCATTGGCATCCTTACGGAAACCCTCACCAACGTGCTTTTCCCTGGATTAATGGCGGAATTCCACGTCGACACGTCCACTGTTCAATGGCTGAGATCGGCTATCTGCTTACGGTAGCGCTTGTCACGCCGCTCTCAAGCTATTTCAAGCGCAAACTGAAGTTGCGTACCATCTTCCTTACCGCAATCGTGCTCTGCATCACCGGCTGCCTGATGGCAGCTTGCACGTTGAACTTTCCTATGCTGATGACCGCGCGAATACTACAGGGAGCGGGCACGGGAATCGCGCTTCCGTTGATGTTCAATATCATTCTTGAACAGTCTCCGAAAAGCAAAATCGGCATGCTGATGGGCGTTGGAGGCATGGTGGTGGCCGTGGCGCCGGCACTCGGACCGACTTGTGGGCGGTCTTGTCGGTACGTTCATGCCGTGGCGTTGGATTTTCGTGATTCTGCTGCCGTTCCTGTTTGTTTCGCTGGTGTGCGGCCTTAAAACGATTCATCAGGTCACTCCTACCGAAGAGGCGCATATCAATCCGCTGCATGTGCTTTGCCTAGCAGTCGGATTCGTCTGTTTCGTGTTTGCGCTCGACCGTGGCGGATCCGCCGTTACCGCAGTGAGTAATGGGGATACTTCCGCGACTACGCAATGTGTGATTGCAGTGGTTCTGCTGCTGATTGCCATGGCCGCTTTGCTAGTGTTCGCTTGGGTGTCGCATCGTGCGTTCTCGCCGCTGGTTCGTCTGACCGTGTTGCGGAGTGTGAAATTCCGTTGGCATTTGCTTGCGTATGTGCTGCTGCAGTTTGTGACGATCGGTTACGGCTATATGATTCCGAACGCTTCGCAACTGGGATTCGGCGCGTCTGTGCTTGCTGCAGGCGTGGTGTTGCTGCCTGGCGCGTTGCTGGGAGCGGCTAGTGCTCCGGTTTCGGGATCGCTGCTTGATAAGTTCGGTCCGGCCCGCCCGATGTTCACTGCCATGCTCGCCAACCTGCGTGCCTTCGCGTCCAAACGATAGCTGCTGTGCTCACGGTACGTGAGCTCGTGTCCGGATCCCTCCACTCGCTGGAAGAATCTGGACAATTCGGGGGTGTATGTGCGGGCAGATTCCTCCAGTGGGTGGGAGAATCCGGATGCTGGGAAGCATACCAACGTACCAATTCCTCCAGTGGATGGAGGTTTCAGGACGTTTGGAGGCCGGTGCGCGGGTGTTTTCCTCCAGTGGGTGGAGGTTTTCGGACTGTAGAAGGCCTATGGGCGTACTGATTGTTCCAGCCACTGGAGGAATTCGGACTGTGAGAGTCTTGGCAGCGGGCTGATTCCTCCAGTGAGTGGGCGATCTGGGACGCTGAGAGGTGCGTTGGCGGGTGAATTGTCCCAGAGGGTGGAGAATTCGGTGCGCGGGAAAGTCCTCACGTGTACGGATTCCTCCAGTGAGTGGGCGATCTGGGACGTTGCGACACGCCGATTTGGGGTTTGGAAGAAACTGTTGTATTCTAATCAAGTTGCGTTTCGCGGATAGACACTGTGAGACGTTGCATAATTGGAGAATTCGCCTAGTGGTCTATGGCGCACGCTTGGAAAGCGTGTTGGTGTAACAGCCTCACGAGTTCGAATCTCGTATTCTCCGCCAGTAGGGCTTCCGGATCATTTCGGGAGCCCTTTTTTATGCCAAAACGGCGGGTTTTCAATAGCTCGCTGGCGTGGCTCGCTGCGGCACGTGCAACGAAAAAGTTGCGAAACAGTGGGGGAGTTGCGCATATCGCTGATTTCGTTCGTAACGGTATGCTACCTTGCGTTACGCTCGGAACGATGACCGTTGCCAGTGGAGAGATTACCGGCAGAGATTGCTTGAAGAGAGGGAGGGCAGCGATGGCTGAGTTCGACGATGAGCTAGATATGCAGCGTGAACTCGATACCCGCGATTCCCTGGCTTCGATGGCCCACTACCATGTGTCATCGCCGGGTGCCGTTACCACGCAGGTGTTGCCGCCAAGCTTCATTCCCACTGCGACCGGCCGCATTCGCCCTGTGACGGGCACGATTCCCGCAATACAGTCGGATGCTCAGGAAAAACAGGCGCAGATTGGCCGTTCCGTTCGATCCATACGTTCGCTGGCTGCCGGCTCGCTTCGTAAATCGCAGGATTTCGATGCAGACGGTAGTACCGACGGCAATGGCAATAGCGGCTCCATAACGCCCCGCATAGCGTCCAGCGCCCCGCACTACGTCGATTGATCGTCGATTTTGACCGTCGACATTGCTTTCGACTTAAGTTCGATGAAACAGGCCTGATTCTAACCTAATTACAGTCCGCTTTATCGATTAGTCGTCGCAGCCGGATAATGCCCGATTATCAATCTGCCGTATTACTCAACAACAGCAATAAACGGACTTGCGGGCAATCCGAGATCGTTATACAGCAGACTGGAAATAACCGGATTTCCACTCCACCAGTAACGCACTTGAGTTACCGCGTTGCAATTCGAGCTTCCATCGGCGGCACTCAGCACAATCTGATCACCCTTAATCGTTGCCGTTGCCGAAACCCACTTTCCGGAATCGTCGGCAATTTCATAACCTTGCAATGGCGTGGAAGTCGGCGTTGCAACGTTGGAAATACCATTCAAAGGAGTCGCGTCCGGGTTCGCATCATAATCGGGCACGGTCGCGCTCGCAGTCTTCGAATAATTGGGCTTTTCCGCCTGCAAACCGGTTGCGGTGCCGTTCTGGAATGACAATACGATCGTGCCATCGGAAGCATGCTTCGCATGTGCGATAAGCGGCCCGTTGGGAATGGTCTTGCCTTCCGACATCGCCAGATATTGCGCTGCCATGCGCGCGCCGAGAATATCTTTGCCAAGCGGATGTATCAACGTTGAAGTGCCCTTGTCCGTATCCAGTGACACCGTCATTGCAACGTTGGAAACATTGCGTAATCCGGCATTGCTCAACGTGTTCAACTGCGCGAATCGCACGTTTTGCGTGTACTGGTAGCCAGGCCAGCGTGCCAATTGCACATACAGGAACGGCAGATCATCCTGATCGAACACTTCACGATATTGGTTGATCAGCAGCGTCATCTGCGACTCGTACGCCAGCGCGGTCGCCTCGTTCGTGGAATCATTGCATCCCTGATACCACAGCACGCCCGCCACGTGGAACCCTTCCAAAGGCGCAATATGGTTCGCATAAATATCACCGCCTTGCACGTGACGTCGAATCGGCGTGCCACCCCATGCGGTTTGAATAATGCCGATCGGCACGTTCGGATGCGCGGCACGAAGCTGCATGGCAAACTGCTGCGCCAGATAACTGAAATGCTGCGAATTATCGGCGGTCGCCTCAAGCCAGGTGCCAGCCTGCTCATTCACGTCGCGTAACGGAAAATCCGTACCTTTCGAGGAATTGGCGCTCGCAACGAAGTGTACGTTGTTGTCGGAAAGCTGCTTCGGCAGATCGTCGGTCGTTATCAGACCTCCGCCGAAATTGTAGGAGTTGCCTGAACTCTCATAATATTGCGAATAATTCAATTCCATATTCGACTGTCCGGCAGCAATAAATACGTCGCCAACATACACGTTTTTCAGAGTCAACAAAGTGGTTTCGTTGTATAAAATCGTTAATGAATATGGTTTAAGACTTGCTTTTTGTTTAGGTAAGGTGCAGGTGAAATTGCCATTTTTGGAAATTTTAGCTTGTGCTGATGCTGATTTCTTTCCTTGGGAAATCGTTGTAATCAGTTGCGTTGGGTCAACAACTTTTCCGCGTTGTGAAGTGGTGGCCGTTCCTTTGACTATCAGCGTTTTCCCACGTTGGAAAACCATGTTCTCCAAATAGTAGGAGGGGAGTTTCACGGTGATGCGGGTCGCATAATTGTTGTTGGATTGCGCGGCGTTGTCGTTGCTGGAGACATTATCTGATGCGCTGTTGCTGCTATTGGAATTACTGCCGTTGACGTTTGCTGAACCGTCGCCCCATTTCGGTCCACAACCAACAATGATCGCCACCAGAATTGCCGCGGTCACTACCGCGGCAATAATCACGCGTGCCAGTCGTTTCTTCTTCAAGATGGCTCCCCTTCTGCGTCCGCAATGCAACGCTTGCAGCGTTTGTTTAACGGAGCAAGCACATTAAAGCCTAGTCAATCTTGCTGCGATGCGCACAAATATGGTCATCCGTCAGGCTCTGCCCATTTCTGTCATCTCTTCATGATGGCGTCCCATGGGCCGGACTTTTATCGGTCGAGAGCGGTGGACGTCCCATAATCACGCCACCCACTGTTCGTTCGTCTTCAGGAAATTCGCCTTGTTCGTAGGATTTGCGCCAACGATCGATCATCTCATCGGTGATCTCTCGACCATTTGCCGATGTCCAGCTCATGAGAGCCTCCTTTCCGTTCGTTTGGTCTTTCCCTAGTCTTGCACTTTTCTTTTGACTTGTTACTGCATTTTATAGCCGTGAAGTCTTGAAAATGGCGGAATTTCAACGTTTCTTCTTTTGCCTGCCATGTGACTCTCTTTTGCTTTTCTTTTGATTCTAAAATCAAAAGAAACGTTGGGTATGCGGAAAAGGGGTATGGAAGAGTTGGGAGAAACGTAAAGATGGTGAGGCTAATGACCGGCTTGGTTGACAGGCCTGGTTGGCTTGATTGGCCGGCTTGATCGGCTGGTTGGTTGGCAGCGTTGCGATTGGTTGATTTACTGGAGGAATTGATCGTCTAGCGTTGCGTCGGTCGCGTCGGCTGCGCCGGATTGGTCGACGGTGCCGTCCGTGGCGCCCGCGTCGCCGGCAACTCCAGCATCGCCCTCCGTGTCTGTGGCTCCGTCCGTTCCGTCGTCGCCGTCCGTTCCGTCAGCGCTATTGTCGGTTCCGTCACCGCCATCGGTGGCCGCGGATTCGTCGCTCTTCTGCAAAGCCTGCTTGAACTGCTTGGCCTGCTTGTCGTACTCGGCTTTTGCGGCGTTGGCTTTGCTGATGGTAGCGGAAGTGTCGGCGGCGCAGCTCAGCGTTTTCGGTGCGGTAACTTCCGTCTGGTGCAGTTCGGCAAGCTTGTCGAGATCGTAGGACCCGTCGAAGCTGGTGAACGCTTCGGAGATCTTCGCCTTCAGCTGGAACGCCTTGGAATAGGAGGTGTTCATGGCCGTGACGGCTTCCTTGCAGTCGTTGAGTGCGGCCAGGTCGCGCATTTGCTGCGATGCGCGCACGCCTGTGAATCCGAAGACCGCGCCCAGAACAACGACTACGACGACTACGGCGATGATGATCTGGCGGTAGATGTGCTTTACGCGCTGGTCCGTCCAAGCGTCGCCGTCGCTGATGCCTTGCGCTATGGCCGCGTCGAATAGGTCTTGCGGCTGGCGGGATTCGCTGGATTCGTGTGATTGCCGGTTGCTGTTTTCAGCCGTGTTGCCGCTGCTGATTGTGCGCTCTCCGGTTGCGTTGGTACTGGTTGCGTTGGTTTCGACTTCGGTTGCTTCGACTTCGTTGGAAGCGTTGCCGACAAGCGTATTCCCGGTATTGCCATCGGCATCGCTGGCAAATGCGCTGCTGACGGTCGAGCTGTTAACGGCGATACCGCTGGCAGCGGCGTCACTACTGTCGGCAGAAGTGCAGGTCGTTGCGCTTCCGGCAAGTGTTCTCGGTGTGTGTGACGAGGTGCTTTCCTCGCTTGGCTTCTTGCCGTGCCGTGCCATAACCCCTCCAGAATCTGCCTACTATTCTGTACTCCCCGGTGACAGCTCCCGATTCAGGGCAATTGAATCACGTTCCGAGAGTCCACCTGAAATGCCAATATACAGCGTACGATACCCGTCCTTCCCCGATTTCCCACACTCGTGTTGTAGCCGTTAATGCATTCAGGTGCTCTCTGGAGCTTTATTCGTCTGTGGTAACTTCTTAAAAATTTTTAGAAGTGTTGGTGGAAACTTCTTAAAATTTTTGAGAAGTGTTATGCTGGGATTGTTGGGTGTTTCGCAACGGACGGCGAAAGGAAGAACTTATGATGCCGGATAATCCATGTGAATCGTATGCCATGCTGGTTCGTGAGTCCATGCAGTTTGACATTCCTACGCCGTCACGCCGCATCGAAATCATACGCGAGCTGCCGCAGCCGGCAGTGTTCAATGCTGTGCACATCATCACTGGCATCCGACGTTGCGGCAAAACGTTCTATCTTTTCCAGAAAATTCATGATTTGTTACAAAACGGCGTCTCGCGTAATGATATTTTCTATTTCAACTTCGCTGACGATCGTCTGCAGCCAATGCAAGACACCGTGCTCAACGATATTGTTACGGAATACTGGCGGCAATATCCCGACTCTCGTGACCATGGCTGCTACCTCTTCCTTGACGAAGTGCAAGAATGCGTCAATTGGCAGGGATTCTGCCAGCGCATAGCCGAACATGAAGCTGTGACGCTAGTCATTACTGGATCGTCTTCGAAACTGTCCAGCGAAGAAATCGCAACGAATTTCCGAGGAAGATCGCATTCGCATGCCATGGCGCCACTGTCTTTCCGTGAATTCTGCGACTTTCGGGGAATCGAAACGCCTACAGCGGGCAGCACTCTTGCCGATGCCGTGTTTTCGCCGCGAGAGGTCACCCGGTTTGAAGCTGCCTACAACGATTACCTAACTATTGGCGGCTTCCCTGCAGTGCAACGTATGGTTGAAGCTGATCGTATTGAAACGCTCCAAGGTTACGTGCGGGACGTGGTTGCGCGTGACGTTGCCGAGCGTCTTGGTCGTGAAAACATTACTCTCGCCACGCAGATAGCGCTTTTTTTGCTGCGCAATACGGCCTGCGAGCTGTCTACCAATGGTCTTGTGGAAACGTTGCGAGCGGTCGGCTGGAAAATCTATTGGGATAAGGCGAATACGTTACTCGAGCTGTTCAAGCAGGCATTTCTGGTGTATCAGCTTGAGGAGTATTCCACCATGCTCAAGCCGGGTAGTACTGCGGTGCCGAAAATGTATGCCGTCGATCAGGGTATGGTTTACGCGGTGTCATGCGCCAACCAGCAAGATATTGGAAAACGACTGGAAACTGCGATTTTCTGCGAACTGCAGAGACGAACTTCCGGTAGGCGTACGGAAACAATCACTTCGTACACTATGCCGACGTCCAAACAGGAGAAAGTTGACTTTCTTATCGGCGATGCTCTTGCTACGGAACCGTATGGGCTTATTCAAGTGTGTGCCAATATGGGAAATGAGAAAACCAGGGCGCGAGAAATCGGCTCTCTGCAAGCGGTTATGCAACGTACCAACGTTGATTCCGGCCTGATTCTCACGCTTAACGAGGGAGAAACCATTGAACTTCCCGATTCCACTGGCACGATCCATGTACTCCCCTCCTGGAAATGGTCCCTCTACGAAGCGTGATGGGAAGGTCAGCGAGAATGCTGGAAAGGAGATATGGAAATGGATGATGCCATATCGGTGCCCCTAACGAGCTAGTCGATTCTTATCAGTGTGTAATGCGTGAGATGTGGGGATTGGGATGATTTTGGAGTTGGGGATGGACGGGGTTGTGGGTTGCAGTTAGAGTTGACGATTAGGGCGTTTGCGCCGAATATTTGGGGTTGATGACTGTATTCAAGAGAGGCTGACGAATGGTTTCGCCACATCATGTTGTGAAGATCGTGACTGCGTTGTCTGCGGTTGCGTTGACTGCTTCCGTTGCGGTTGCGCCGGCTTACGCATTGCAGGATATTGCGATTGAGGATGCTGTTGCGCAAAGCGGTTCCGTTACTGCAGATAATGGTGTTGTTATGCAGTCTGACGATCAGTCGGATGATCAGACGGGCGACCAGCAATCGCAAGACAGCATGCCCGACAATCCGAATGCGAAACTTCCGGATAACGTCAGTGACGAGATTTCCGACGATGCCACCGTGGTTTCGGAAGACCTGGCTGTCACCCCCGAAGGTGAGGTCAAGAACATCGAAACTGGTGAAATCGTGACCGATCCAACATTGGTCGGCACGAAAGATCAGCAGCCGGATCCGCTCGCCAAAACCAACGGCGAATCCTTCATTCCGGTAAGTGCGGAAGATGTCAAAAATGCTGTAGCCGACGCGAACGTACAGCTCTCCAAATTCGAAAGCAATGAATACGGCGCGCACTGGGGCACCTACAACAATACGAAAGCTTTCTTCGACTACCAGAACAACCTGTTCGTGCAGCAAGCCAAAGGCGTGATTGACGTTTCCGAATGGCAAGGCGACATCGATTGGGCCAAAGCGAAAGCCGACGGCGTGGAAGGCGCGATTATCCGCCTCGGCTACGGCGAAGGCAACAATGCCGACAAGAAAGCGCAACGTAACATTTCCGAATGCAAGCGATTCGGCATCCCGTTCGGCATCTACTGGTATTCCTACGCGGACACTCCGGCGCTCGCCAAAGAAGAAGGTGCCGACGTGGTCGCCAAACTCAAGCAGTTTGGCGTGAATCCGAGCGATCTGGCGTACCCCGTGTACTACGACCTGGAAAAGTGGACCTGGGAGGGGCATCAGCCACCCACCGACCCGAACGTGTACAACAATATCGTCAACAATTGGTACAGCGCACTACAGTCTGCCGGATACAAGAATCTTGGCGTCTACTCGTACACCAGCTACCTGCAAGGGCCGCTGAAACATGTCGACATTTACGCCAAAACCACGTGGGTGGCGCAGTACGGCGCTCGCATGGGATTCGACTCATTCCCGACCAACAGTCGCGGATGGCAGTACACCAGCACCGGCAAAGTGGATGGCATCAGCGGCAATGTGGACATGAATGCGTTTGGGAATAAAGCGTATGTGAATGGCGGGAGCAGCAATGCTTTACAAGCGGCCATTGATGTACGCAAAATGACTGCAGTTACCATTCCGAATGGCAATTATTACATCAATGTTCGTTCCAAAGTTGCGTCCAGTGTTGATATTCCTGGTGGAAGTGCTGCAGATTCCACCGCCATTCAGTTGTATTCCGGTAACAGTTCCAAGGCTCAACAGTTCACTTTTACTAGGCAGTCTGATGGGAGCTACGAGATCGTCAATGTGAATTCCGGAAAGGCTTTGGACGTGCGTAATGGTGTTGCTGAGAATAACGCTATAGTGCAACAGTATTCTCGAAATAATTCTCAAGCTCAACGATGGTTTATTCGTGATTCTGGAGCGGGATATTATTTGCAGTCCGCTCTCGGTAATTGGGTTCTGGATTTGAGCGGTGGAAATACTGTGGACGGTGCTGCGATTCGGCTGTATACGCCCAACGGCACTGCTTCGCAGTTGTTCGTTGTTTCGTCAAGCGACGTCAGCATAACTACTGGAGTGTCGATGATTATCACTTCGGTTGCGAATAAAAAACTTGTCACGGATGTGACGAGTGCGTCAACGGCGAACGGGGCACGAGTTCAGCTTTATTCAAGTAATAATACGAACGCCCAGAAATATCGATTTGAATCAATTGGCAATGGAACTTATAAGATCGTCAATGTGAATTCAGGCAAGGTGCTGGATGTATCTGGCGGATCCACTGCTAATGGAGCGGCGTTGCAGCAATATACGAATAATAACACTGTTGCCCAACAGTGGACGGTGCGAAATTACGGTAGTGGCAAGGTTGCGCTAGTGTCGGTGAATGCTAATAAGGCTGTCGATATTCCAAGTGGTAATGCCGTGCAGCAGGCTCAGTTGCAGCTTTATTCGCCGAATGGCACCGTTGCTCAACAGTGGTTGGTTGCAAAGGCGCCGTTAACGTTGCGCGAACGTTTGAATGAAACCGCGGCCAAGCATAGGCAGGATTTGCCGGATGGCACCTACACTTTTGGATCGAAGCTTAATACGTCTATGAAGATGGATGTAAGCGGCGCTTCCCGTTCAAATTATGGAAACGTGCAGATTTGGGCAGGTAATGGTACCAATGCTCAGAAGTGGAAAGTAACGCATGATTCCAACGGGTATGTGACCTTGACCAGTGTGAACTCCGGCAAAGTTTTGGATGTGAATGGCGGCGTATCTGCCAACGGAACCAACGTGCAACAGTACGATTCCAATGGAACATACGCTCAAAAGTGGATAGCAGTCAAGAATTCCGATGGCTCGTATACGCTCCAGTCAGCGCTCGCAGAAAATGCGGTGTTGGATGTGAGTTGTGGTTCCAGCGCGAACGGCACTAACGTGCAGTTGTATACTTCCAACGGAACAAAGGCCCAAAAGTGGGTGAAGTAGCAGAATAAAACGGAGGCTTGGTTCCGCATATTCTGCTGGAATCAAGCCTTCTTAATGACATTGAGAGATCACTTTCCCCGACGCTTCATCAACGCAAAACGATTGGCCTCAACGATGAAGGCTTTGCGATCGTTTTTGGCTATGACGTCGAGGATAATTCCTGTGACAATCAAGAGCAAGCCTGCAATAACAAGCATTACCGCACCGATGAGTGTGGGGAAGCGTGCGACCATGCCGGTGTGCATGAAGTCGATGCCTACGCTGCCGCAAAGAATCAGACCAATAACGCCAATGACCAGACCAAGCCCACCAAAGAAAGGTAGTGGTTTGTACTCACGGATCATACGGAAGATGGTGCTCATTACCTTGATGCCGTCTCCGACGGTATCAAGTTTGCTGACGGAACCTTCAGGGCGATCACGGTACTGAATCGGCATCTCATAAAGACGGAGATTGTTGTTCAGCGAATGAATAGTCATTTCGGTTTCGACCTCAAAACCACGGGACAGCACTGGGTAGGTCTTTACAAAAGTGAAGGAGAACGCTCGGTAGCCAGTCATGATATCGGTTACGTGAGCTCCGAACAGTCCATTGATGGATCCACGTACGAGCCTATTGCCGAAGTTGTGGAATGGGCGCTTGTTCTCCTGGAAGTACGTGGAGCTCAAGCGGTCTCCAATCACCATGTCATAGCCTTCAAGAATCTTGTCGACCATGGCTGGTGCCGCGTCAGCCGGGTACGTATCGTCGCCATCAGACATGATGTACACGTCAGCGTCGATATCTTCGAACATGGCTCGGATGACATTGCCCTTGCCCTGACGTGGCTCCTTACGTACGATAGCGCCTTCTGACGCGGCGATTTCTGCAGTGCGGTCAGTGGAGTTGTTATCGTATACGTAGATGTCTGCTTGCGGCAAAGACGTTTTGAAATCACGAATGACCTTGCCGATGGTGACTTCCTCGTTATAGCAAGGAAGAAGTACTGCAACGGAAACGTTCGAATTCTCAGGCATATGCTCCACTATATCCCTTGTACTGGTCTGCATGGGGAATGGATTATAGGTGATGTTGCATACTTGAAGCAAATGGATTTATCGATTCACATTAATTATCACGAGTGTAGCGTGACGAAGTGTTCGTCTTGAATGCCGAATCGCTTTTGAAATAATCGTTATAGTTGATCTCCATGTTCGATTGGCCAGCGGCTATAAAAAGTTCGCCCACGCATACATCATGTACCGTGTTTTCATCACGGTGGTAGCTATGGCAAATTCCATGGTGTATTGGGCAAGTGACCCTTTGATTCTAGGCAACTTGATTGAAAATTTTCCTGCTTTATCGATTGTTGAAGAACTGGCGTATTTATGTTTTCCTTCTCGCAAAGTAACGGAAATTGTTTTCCCCGATGAGGATTTCTGAGCTGAGCCGCTTAAGGTGGTGGTTTTGTTCTGTTGCAGAACCATGCTGTCCATTACACAGCTCGGTAAAGGAAGGGCGGTGTTTCCGTTTTCTTGTGGTGTTTTCTTGCTTTCCTGAGCGTACGCAGGAAAACAGAATGAACGACAGTGTCAATGAGAAAGTTCTTCTAAACATCTGAACAAATTTATGAAAGTGGAACGTTGCTATGGCGCGAGTATAGCGGTTTCCAAACTTGTTTTTCATGTCTCGGACTTCTGATTCGTAGATAAAGATGCTGTGTTTTCCAGATTAGATATGAGAGCGGACGCCTGCGGATGAGTTTCCGCTTCTGTCGGAGATACTTTAGCGTTGATATGCTAAGGGCGTGCAAGTTGGAGAAGGAAAGGACGATCAGTGACGGCGAGACAAACAGATATGTGGCAAGGCTCTGTCGACAGGCGGGAAAGCAGCTGTCACGGTACTCACTATGTATTTGTGGACGTGCTGAACATTGTTTCCTGCTTTGCCGTGGTATGTCTGCATACGTCTTTAGGTGTGTTCTCTCTGCAACATACTTTTCTATGGACATTCCAAGAGCTCATGCAGGCGATGTTTATTTTCGCCGTGCCTATTTTCTTCATGGTCAGCGGAATGAATCTTTTGGATTACCGGAAGAAATATTCTACGAAAGTGTTTTTCAAAAAACGATTCGTACGAGTGGGACGTGCGTTGATTCTGGGCAGCATCGCTTGCTATTTATTGTTCGGTTTGCTCCCCGGCCTGTTTTATGGAGCGCAATCAATCGCCGATGGTTTCGGTCCTGTCGATTTTTGCAAGAGATTCCTTACCAACTCCATTATCGATATTTACTGGTTCCTGTATACCATCATCTATTTGTACTTATTGACTCCATTGCTTTCAAAAATCGTCCATGACCGTCGTTTGTTGGAATATGCTATTGCACTGACGCTGTTCTGTTCAATTCTGATTCCTGCAGCAAAAGCCATTGGAATCAACGAGGAATATTTCAGCCCATTGTTGAGCTGGCCGCTATTTGCTTCCAGTGCCCTGCTGTATTTCCTGCTGGGATATTATTTGGAAAACTACGGCTTGCCGTTGCATTGGAATGCGCTTGCATGGGCCGCAACTTTCCTAGGATCTGTGACGTTGATGTTCCTCGGCGGTTTATGTTGGAACGGTTTCTTCCAGAATTCGATGGAGGTGGAATACCAGAATTATCTTGTCGGCATTTCCTCTCCGTTATGTGTGATATCCGCGGTATCACTGTTCATGCTCTGCAAAGCGCTGGAGCCATCCCTTCAGCGTGGATCTGACAGAATGAAGTCGATAATTCGCAAAGTGTCCAGCGTCTCGCTCGGTGTATATATGTTCCACCTACTGCTGGTGAACCTTACGCTTGGTGGGCCTTTCGAGCGCATCCTGACGTTTGGGCAATACCACCCATTCATTAAGGCCATTGCGGTCTATCTGCTTACTGGCATTGCCGTATATGTCGGCAAGTGGTGCATCTCAAAGGTGAAACGAGCCCTACTATCGAAGTGAGTCAGCGTAGGACTCACGTCCGGAGAGACGATTTAGGATTCTTCAGGCAAATGCTTCAGCGTAAGTGATAGAAACAGTGGAATGATATACAGCATAGGCAACACATAGCGTGTTGCCTCCGTGTGCGTGGAAATCGGTCCAGCAAATAGAACAAGCATTGTGATGAACATTGGCAGATTAAGCATCAACAGATTAAGTTTGTTCTTCTTGGATCTCAGTATGAGAAACATGATGGCAAAAGGAAGTATTGTAGCCCAAAAGGCTTTTTGCCATATGATATTGAATATAGGCGTCGCTGATAATGTGTCTGCGTAGAATCGTCCAATCGCATTACCAGCTTTAGTGTTATCTGTCCAAGGAATATATTGTTCGATGTTTTGATAATGATGTTTGGAATTGTTGATTGGAAGCATCATGCTGAGATCTTGTTCTTCTCCTGATGCGACATTGAATGAGAACCATGCGACGGAGAGTCCACCCCATCCTGCTATCATGTCGCCGGGATGTCTAACCAGTTGTTTCATCCATGTCGTGATTAAGGCATGGACATCTTCAGAAGATAATTCCTGTCCTTTTATCGGATCAGCTTTATACCAACAGTAAGCACCTTGGAGTTGATCAATATCCATATGGTAAGTTTGTTGGATTTTGTCGATTTCGGCTGCGCCCAAATCATCCTTATGGTCATGCACCACATTGGCGACTTGTTGCATGGGCACAGCAAGAATCTCGTTACTTTCCCCTGGGGCAATGTGCAATGCTGGCAAAATAAAAGTTGGCACGATTATACCAACAACCAAATAAGGAACGCTACCCAAAACAATAGTAGCTATTTTACAGGACCAATGTTTGACAACGAAGCAGGCCAAAAGAAGCAGAGCCAGAACAATGATATACATGCCTGTTTTTTTTGTTAAGGATACGGCCAATACATCTAAGATAAAGAAAACATTAAATGAAACGGATTTTAAAATTTCCCCTTGTGTTCTCCAAAGTTCACAGAATGCGATAGAGAAGAATACGAAAAATGGCGTATTGAAAGTATCTTTCGCAAGAGACATCGACATCATGGGGATGATGGGGAAAAAGGTAAGAAATGCAGCGATAAAGAAACGGCATTTCCAAGGTATATTGGATTTGCCTGTATAGCAAACTGTACAAGCGATGGCCAATGTGGACAGTAGCGACTGCACGAGCACTAGCAGGTACAATCCATAGATAGCGTTATTGAACAATGCTTTGCCAATATGTGCGAATCCGACATACAAATACGTCATCATGAAGGGATGATGATCGGTGAACGGCACTGAAGGGTCATAATATTCCATCAGCTGCCAGGAAGTATCGTACCAGTAGACGCCCGGGAAATAAGCTACAAAATACGGAATCCAGAATGCCGTTACGAGACACCATAACGTGATAATGGATCGAGGAGACCAGTCCATTGTGAGTTTGCGGAACGCTTCAAACGGTTTACTCAGTGATTCGTTATGGTGATTTATGCGCGGAACTATTTTTGTCGCAGCGAAAAACAGTAATGTGAACAGGGCAATATAAAAGAGAGTGTTCACATAAAGCAGCGCATTTCGAGTGTCGATTTTGCCCTCATGCTGGCCAATAAAAGAACACATGCCAAACAACGTACCCAGAAGAATGGGGAGGAGATAAGCAAAGTTATGTTCGGTAATTCTAAAACTTTTTGTGGTCTGTTTCAATGCGATTATTCCCTTCCTCGAACCGCGCGACCGATGGCCTTCGCCATGGCACGACGGCGGGAACCTATTGGCATGAGTGGATCGACAATCTTGCGAATCGGGTTATCCTCTCCAACGGCGCGTTCGTGCTTTGGACGAAGCGCTTCTTCAGGGATTTTCGGTTCGTTCGCCTTGACCACGCGCTTGAGCAGACGCTCATAGAACGGGGTTTCACGTGCGTATTTCCAATAGATGGAAGCGAAATCGCAATCTGGATCGGTCCATGGCTTTTGAAAACCAGCGTAGTGGATGATCTTCGGATTGTTACGCGACTTCATGTATGCATCGTAGATGTCGTTTGGCGCCTGTACGAAGAGGTTGCCGACACGTCCGCCACAGTCGTGCACCACGTTCCATTCCCATGGCAGATACAGCACGTTCCCTTCGCAGTGCGCGTTGAGCACATCCTGGTCGTTGTAGATGAAATCGGGATTCGAGGCATAGGTAAGCCATTGCCTGATGGTGTAATGCTCGCGCATCGCTTTGGTGTTGAGCACCAGCACGCCAGCCTGGAAGTAATCGTATGGATTCTTCATTTTCAGCACGGTCTTCGCATAATTCATACGCTTACCATGCTTTACGTTCAAATTGCCAAGGAAATCGATATCGCGCACTGCGCCAAGCAGCTTGCCCTGCAAATCGATGTTGTAGAGCTTTGCGATATCACCGTTGATGATGATGTCGGAATCAAGGTACAGCACCTTGTCATAGAACGGCAGGACTTTCTGAATCAGGAAACGATAGTATGTTTCCACGCTGATATGGGCGTTGTTGGTGGAAAGCTCATATCCGGCAAGTTCGCGATCCACGTTGGTGAATCGCAGATTCATGTTCGGGAACTGTTTGAAGAACCCGCGCATGCGTTCCTGCTTGTCCCAAGCGATGTTGCGCTGCAGTACGGTGACATCGTAGAAATAGCTCGGATCAGCGTTCTTCATGGCTGAGTACACGGTAGTGGTTAGCTGCGGCACGTAATTGTCATCCGCTGCGAACACCACTGGAATGATCGGCTTATCAGTGACGTCAAGTGGTTTGAGCTGCTCGGCTGGTTCCGGATTGGTGAAGTGCACGCACTGCAGCTCCTTGAATTTCCAATTGGATCCGATGCGCTTGTGGTGCATGAGATAGATATTCAGCAGGCGTTCGGAAAGATGTCCCGGCGTACGCAGTGCTTCCTTGCTGTACGTGCTATAACTGGTTTCCTTGTCGAATTCCTCAAGGATTGGGAACATCCATTCACAATAATCGAAGAAGATTTCCTTCTTCATGATGAACATATTGCAGAAGCACGCCTTGTTGCCATTGAAGAAATCCTGCGCATCCTCCTTATAATCAGGATACATGGCGCACAGAATCTGATAACAGCGCTTCAAATCGTCATCGTGCAGCAGGGGAGAGGCCTCCCACAGAGCGCGTGGGCTTCCATACTTGTTGATGATTTCGTCCAGATTGCCGAACGGTGTGGTGATGACGTCATACTGTTTAACCACGCGGGCGATGTTCTCATCGTCCAGACCGTACTCCTTCTCAGCCTTGGTGTCGATATAATCATCCATGATTTCGCCGAACGCGTTTTCTTCATGCACGGTTTCGGAAAAATCGAAATAGCGGCGATAATGGCAGAATCCGTAGTAGTCGGCATCAACGTTCTTCCAAGCCCAGTATTGCGTGGTCAGTTCGCAATAGCGTGGATTGCGATCGGAGATGTTCTCTCCGTCGGCATCGCTCCAATAATAGGGGAAACGGGTGGGGTTTTTTGCCGATCCAACATGAACGGGCTGGAAAATGTCACTGGAAAAGGTCGAAACCAGCTTATGCGCGGAAACGAAGATTTTAACGGTCTGCTTCTTTTGACGCTTATGCAAATCTTGGGTTTCCTTGAATTCCTGGATATGACGCGATGCGGCATCTTTCATCTGAGTATAGGAAACCGGTAGCACATGAACATCCTGGGTTAATTCTTCTGCCAGAGCGGCCCAATCCAGAAAAGCCGACGTTGATGGATTGAGATATTCGATTGAAGCGTATGCGCCATCTCGCGCAAATCTCATTAACGCAGTTGCGGTTTCCACCTTTCCGATAATCGGGGCGACGGATTTTGCCGCTTCGATTTTGTCATTATCAGATACTCGGTCTTTCCATTCATTCATCAATGTGAAGGTAAGTCGTTCCTTCAGTCGAGTAGCTGATTCCTTCACCAATACCGACTCTGTGGAGTCAGCAAAATGCTTGGCTTCTTCCCAGCAAGACTTGATCTGGCTCGCCGACATGAGGAATTTATCAGGGGAGAGCATGTTGTCCGTGGTCACGCCTCGGCCGATGTTGTACACATATCCTCGAATGTCGGTATTGGTCACTTCCAAGTTGGACATGCTGGCAAGCACAAGAAACTCATAGCTGTCTTCCGCTCGTTCAAGACGTGAACCCGTCATTGCATCGAAGGCCTTACGACATATGCTGCCTCGGAAGGCCTTATGGGTCACATGCCAGTCTCTTCCATATTCATTTGTTGAAATGAAAACTTCGGAAAGCAATTGTTTCTGATTGGAGGCAGACGAATTTGCATTTGCCCAAGTCTCAAAATCACGAGCGGCATGGCTGCTCATGCCATTCTGTTCTTTGCAAAGCAGACCGAAGCGCAAAATATCAGGCGTATATTTTTGGATTTCCGACTGAATTTTATCGAGTGTCCCCTCCGCGAAAGCATCATCGGAATCCAGGAAGAGGATGTATTCTCCTGTGCTCAGAGCGGTTCCACTTTTCCTGGCGAGATGGAGTCCCTCGTTGTTCTCTTTATCGAGAAGACGGATTCTACTATCCTGTGAAGCGAAGCGAGAGGCCACGTCGTGAGAATTGTCTGTACTTGCATCATTGACCACAATGGCTTCCCATTGAGTGTAATCTTGGGCGAGCAGGCTGCTCAGACACTCTGGCAGGTATTCCGCGCAGTTATAGCAAGGAATGATGATACTGAAAAAAGGATTATGACCGGACATCTATTATTTCTTCCTTCGGATAGTGGGGAAAAGAGATTTGATTTGCGATAGGATACGGATGATTTTCGTAGAATGCGGCGTCTCCTTCGGTACGGGAAGACGTGTCTGCAAATCTGCAAAGTGTCTGAGCGCTTGTTCCCGGTACTCGTTGTACTGCGGAGATGAATCGTTGCCGGCGATTGTTTCTGCAGTCTCCTTCCACTGCACGTATCGGGATTTTTTATCAAAGGCGTCTCCCGCATCCCAATGGGAATAAGCGTCATCTCGTGTGAGACGCATCAATTCCGTTGCGATCTCCATGTGAGTGAAGTTTGCCTGCATCGCGGGAAGAACAGACAATTTATCTTCGTCGGATAGCCGTACATACCAGTCGCCAAACAGCATCTCCAACAATCGTCGGCGGAGTTCCGCGGCACAAGGAAGAAGATCGAAATCGGTGAAGCCGTTTGCGTATTCAGAAGCTGTGCTTATCAGAGTTCCATAATTCGAAGAGAGCGAAATGAATTTCTGCTTGGACATTGGTTTGAAAGTGGTGATACCTCGGCCTAGGTAATAGCGATATCCGATTAGCTCATTATGGAAGGTTTCCGTATTCGCGAGGCTGGCAATAACGAGCCATTCGTAGCTATCCTGTCCTCTGCCGAGACGAGAGCTGGACATACGGCTGAAAGCTTCTTTGAGAAGTTCGGTCCGATACAGACGTTGCAGGATACGCCAATCTTGACGGTGATCTTCGGAATCGGTGAAAGAAGAGAAGGCGATTTCCGGACCATGCAGTGTGGGTAAATCTCGATTGCTGAGCCGAAGAATATCGGAGCATGCTGATTCAGGCATATCCTCTCCGAAAAGTTCGGTACCGAAATGAAGAACATCGAATGATTGTTGCGAAGCGAACGTCCTTAAAGAGGGCAATGCGTTATTTGCGAGCTCATCATCCGCATCCAGGAAAAGGGCGTATTTTCCCCGCGCACATTCCACGCCGCTTTTTCTCGCGAGATGGGTTCCCTCATTTTGGCTTTTGTTGATGATTATGATTCGGTCGTCTTCTTCGGACAGCTGACTGGCAATATGAAATGCGTCATCTGGACTCGCGTCGATGACGATGATTGCTTCCCAATCCTCAAAAGATTGTTTTTGCAAAGACTGAATGCACTTTCGAAGATAACCACCATTGTTGTAGGAAGGGATGATGATTGAGAAAAAAGGACTCGAAGAATTTTCTGCCGATTGTTTATTCGTCATTTTCTTCTCCATGCTGTGCTGGTATGGGCGTGGAAGGCAACAATTACATTCCACGCCCCATAGATTAAGAATGCAATGGATAATTTCAGCCGACTACGCCTTCGCATTTGATCGAAAGAACATCGTTGTTGAGCAGTGCGTAATCTCCATTCCTGGAATCGCGAATCGCGAAGATGCAGGCGTCATCTCCATTCGCGAAGGCGATGGCTTTAGGCTTCTTCGGATTGTCGGGATCATCGACACGCAATGACGCCACAATCTGGAAATCACCATTGTTGAAGATGTTGACAGGCAGCGCGAATCGTACCTTGTGGTGGCCTGGATTATGGAACTTATACAGATTGGGGCCAGGGTCGAAGGTCATACCTCCTCGTTTCTTATCAATCAAGGTCATGGTGAAATAGAAATCGACATCCTGATCAAAGAAGTACTCGATGTCGAATTCGAAAACATCATCTTTGCTGCAAACCGGCTTGGAGGCCGCAAGAACCTTAAGCCATGCCTCATTATCTTGCTTTTCGGCCTTATCGGTATCCGGGGAATCAGTCTGCTTGAGATTTTCAAGCGTGTAACGGTCCGCGACATCGTTCTTGTCGCCGCTGGCGATGATCTCGCCGTCCTTGATGAGGATGGCCTTATTACAGTACTTCTTCACAGCATCCATGGAATGAGTGACAAGAATGACCGTTTTAGTTGGGTCTTTCTTGATTTCCGCGAAGAAGTTGTCGCACTTGCGCTGGAACGCCTCATCTCCAACAGCGAGCACTTCGTCAAGCACCAAAATGTCGCCTTGGGCTTTAATCGCTACAGAGAAAGCAAGACGAACCTGCATACCGGAGGAATAGTTCTTGAGCTTCTGGTCCATGAAGTCCTCAAGCTCAGCGAACTCCACGATGTCATCATACATCGCGTCAATCTGCGTACGAGTGAATCCAAGCAGAGCGCCGTTCAAGTACACATTCTCACGGCCGGTCAGTTCCGGGTTGAAGCCAACGCCGAGTTCGATGAATGGCACCAGCTTGCCCTTGACAGTGACCGAGCCCTGCTCTGGGGTATAGATCTGGGAGATGATCTTCAGCAATGTGGACTTGCCGGAACCGTTACGGCCAACAATACCGAAGAAGTCACCCTGACGCACCTCGAAATTGATATCGCGGAGCACATGCTGCTCGGTGTAGCCTTTGATGCCCTTCGTCCAGTTTAAGAACGCCATCTTCAGGCCGGTCGCCTGCTCAGTGGGCAGACGGAACATTTTGGCCACATGGTCGACCTTGAGTACCACCGGGCGCTCGTCCTTGGCTTCTTCCTGTGTCTTTTCAGTCAATGCAATTTTAGCCATGATCAGAGCACCTCCGCGAACTTGGAGCTGTATTTACGGAACACATGAATGCCCAGCCACAGAATGCACGCGGACAGCACGTACGGCAGAAGGCATAGCAGTTTGTTATCGACCATGCTCCACACGGTCGGCACATATTCTGGGGAAAGCAGGTTATGGCGAATATCCATGATTACCTGAGTGGAAGGATTCAGCATAAGCAATTTAGCCGCCCAAGAGAAATCTGGGTTGTTAGCCACCATCGAAATCGGATAGATGATAGGTGTGGCATAGAACATGGCTTGCAGCACGACTTCCCAAATATGCGCCACATCACGGAAGTATACGAACAGCGAGGCGAGCAGCAATGCCACGCCCAGCCCTAGACAGTACAACTGGATTATGCTGAACGGTACGAGCAGCACGCGCCAAGTGTAGTGTGCATGGGCGAAGAAACCGAACAAAATCACCACGCACAAGTTAATACCTAATGAAATCATAGAACCCATCGTGGTGGAGGCCACGATGATGTAATTCGGGAAATGCACTTTGCGTAGCAAATCACCGCGTCCCACGATGGATTGCATGCCCATGCTGGTGGACTCGGAGAAGAAGCTCCACAAACAGGTACCGCACAGCAGCGAAATCGGGAAGGTCGGGGTGCCGTCGGAGAACTTCAGGAATTTCACGAACACCACGTACATCACCGCGAACAGCATCAACGGCTTCAATACGGACCACACCATACCTAGGAACGAACCTTGGTAGCGCAGCTGGAAATCGGTCTTCACCAGTTCCTTGAACACCACCATCGCGTAGTGGTACCTCTTCTTGAGGCTCTCAAAAAAGTCTTTCACAAGCATCCCATCTTACTAGTGCGAAGCATCCGGACGCAAAATGCAAGTGACGATGCAGGTGACGCGCCCTTCTTCGGCAGTACTCTCATATATTCTATTGAGGAAAGGACGTTTGTCTTAGTAAGGCGGAATATCTCACATGGTTCTCACAGCGGAACAGCATCATCCGAATATCAAGATTTTCGTGTCGGCGCATAAGCAGGCCACGTTACCCGAAGGGAAAAGCATCCTTCCGGTGCAGGTGGGCGCGGCGAACGCAGCAATCCGGTTTGCAAACACCTTGCATGACGACGAAGGTGAGAACATTTCCGCGAAAAACCCGCGTTACTGCGAACTGACCGCGCAGTATTGGGCTTGGAAGAACGAAGACGCTGACTATTACGGTTTCTGTCATTACCGCCGGTACTTCGACTTTACTGACACTCCGCATAAGGAAAACGATTACGGCGAGATTATCGATTCGTACATCGATGACCACGCGCTTGCTGAATACGGCATCAACGATGAGGCGATCGCACGTGCGGTGGATGGATGGGATGTCATCACCACGCCGTTGAACGATGTTCGCCGTATCGGCGGATTCTCGAATCTCAAGCAGCATTGGGACGCCGACGAGCATCTTCGATTGAAGGATCTGCGCCACATGTACGACATCCTGTGTACACGCCATCCCGATTACAAGGTGGACGCCGACGCCGTGCTTAACGGTCGTACCGCCGCGTTCTGCAACATGTTCATCATGAGGAAGGAAATCTTCTTCGAATACAACGAATGGCTGTTCCCGCTGCTCGACGAATTCGCCGATGCTACCGATTTCAGCAAGATGGATGTGCAAACCACGCGTACTGTGGGACATCTTTCGGAACGGTTGCTCAACATTTTCATCGCGCATAAGCAGCGTACTGGCGCACATTGGAAGATTAAGCGGATGCAATGCGTGCACTTCCTGCGTCCGGATCCAATGACTACGCTTGAACCGCTCGGTACGGAATACGGACGTGTTGTGCCGGTGGTGTTCGCCGCGGACAACAACTATGTGCCGATGCTTGCCACTACCATCTATTCGATGCTGAAGAATGCTTCCATGAATCGCTCGTATGACGTGATTGTGCTGGAACGGGATATTACCGGCGAAAACAAGCGGTATATGGAACGGTTCTTCGCGCAGTTCCCGAACGCCGCAATCCGCTTCTTCGACGTGAGCCGCTATCTGGCCGGTTTCAGTCTCACCACCAGCAACGCGCATATCAGCGTCGAAACGTATTACCGTTTCATCATTCAAGAGGCGTTGCCGTTCTATTCGAAGCTGCTGTACTTGGATTGCGATCTGGTGGTCAATGGCGATATCGCCGAACTGTACGATACTGAACTCGGAGACAACGCGATCGCCGCCGTACCGGATATCGATTTCATTGGCAATCTCAATATGAAGAACGGCGAACGTGCGGAATACGTGAACAAGCAACTGCACATGCGTGATGCGTATGGCTACTTCCAAGCCGGCGTGCTGGTGATGAACCTCGACCGCATGCGCGAAATCCATACGGTGCACGAGTGGCTGGAAATCGCGTCCAAGCCGGGGTACATCTACAATGATCAGGATATTCTCAACGTGGAATGCGAAGGCTTGGTTTCGTATTTGGATTATTCTTGGAATGTGATGCACAATTGCGCAGGTCGAGTCAATGGCGTGTTCGATTTCGCGCCTGCCGACATGTACCAGGCATATATGACGTCGCGTAAGACACCGAAGATCGTGCATTACGCAGGCTTCGACAAGCCATGGAAGAATCCATGGTGCGATTTCGCTCCGCTGTACTGGAGTTACGCGCAGGAGACGCCGTTCGTGGCACAGATGGTTGCCGCGATGAGCGGTGTGGAGCGTCCTGCTCCGCCGGAACACCATGAGCGTGCGATCGCCGAGGACAGTCCCATTCGCAAGTATGTGGACGTGTTTGCTCCGACTGGCTCCAAACAACGCGAGCTGATGAAGGTGATGGCACGTAAGGTGCAAGGCAAGCGATGACAATATGGGGGCTGGTTGGATGAGCCTATCCAACCAGCCCCCATACGTATTACTGGAAAGTTAGTCTCTGCGGAACAGATCTCGGGTGTAGACCTTGGTATCCACGTCAGCGAGGTCGCTGTTCCAGCGGTTGGCGACGATCACGGATGCACGGGTCTTGAAACCGGCAAGGTTATGGGTGACTTCGCTGCCTTGGAAGTTGGGCTTGTCCAACGTGGGTTCATAGATGAGCACGGGGATGCCATTGGCCTTGAACTGTTTCATCACGTCCTGAATGGCGGACTGGCGGAAATTATCGGAACCGGACTTCATAGTCAGTCTGTAGATGCCGACAACAGGATCCTGAATGTCCTTGATACGTTCCATGACTTCGGAAGCTACGAATTCCTTGCGTGTACGGTTTGCGTCCACAATGGCTTCGATAAGGTTTTGCGGCACCTGATTGTAGTTGGCAAGTAACTGTTTGGTGTCCTTCGGCAGGCAGTAGCCGCCATATCCGAAGCTTGGATTGTTGTAACCGTCGCCGATGCGCGGATCAAGGCAAACGCCGTCAATGATTTCGCGAGTGCTCAGTCCGCGGCTTTCAGCATAAGTGTCAAGCTCATTGAAATAAGCCACACGCAACGCAAGATACGTGTTGGCAAACAGTTTGATGGCTTCGGCCTCGGTAGTGCCCACCACCAGTTCTGGAATGCCTGTACTGCCATCATGATTGACTCGAGAACGTTCTTCGGGGGCTGCTCCCTGAGCCAGAAGATCCACAAAAGTACGTGCGGCCTCTACGGAACGTGCGTCATCCTGCGGAGCACCGACAACAATACGGCTGGGGTGCAAGTTGTCAAACAGAGCGTGACCTTCACGAAGGAATTCCGGAGAAAACAGAATATGATCATCGTTCAAACGGTCGCGTAGCTGCTGCGTGTATCCGACAGGAATCGTAGATTTAATAATGATCCACGCTTCCGGCGCATACTTTCGAACTGCGGAAATCGCAGCTTCGACGCTGGAAGTATCAAAATAATTCTTTTTCTCGTCATAGTTCGTAGGCGTTGCAATCACTGCGAAATCAGCATCGGAATATGCTTCTTCTGGGTCAACGGTTGCATGGAAGTCCAGAGGACGCTCGCCGGAGGTGTTCTTCTCCAGAAAATCAGTAATCACAGCATCCACAATCGGACTCTTGCCGTTGTTTAGAAGCTCAACTTTCTCCGGAACAATATCCAAAGCACGAACCTCGTTATGCTGAGCAAGCAGCAAAGCGACAGAAAGACCTACATATCCAGTTCCAGCGACTGCAATCTTCATAGTTACCGGCTTTCGTTATTCCTGACAAACTAGCACTATTGTAGAAACAGGCGGTGATGTGGAACGCGAATCTACTGAAGCTCTACGAAATCAGTATCCTTGAGGTAGTTCTTGCCGGCACTCATATCGTATTGAATGAGTTTGTAATCATGAAGTAGTGCTTTAGCCTCCTCAGAAAGATCCTTCTCATTCATGCGTGCACCAGCGGCATTAAGATACACTGGTTTGTCGGAACTACCTCCAGCCGCTGATGGTACTGACATGGCAGGTATGGCTTGATGCATTTCTGTGAGGAAAGCCAGATAAGGACTCACCTTAGCGTTGAGATGTGAAGCAAGTTGAGTGGAGAAATAGTTGGATGAGGTGTATGCGGAGGACGCGTCATCAAGTTTGGTTCCAGCAGCAGAAGACGCATTATTGGACCAAATGAAGTAATCGGTTTCGTGAAGACCAAGAATATTGTCTGAATCGGAGTAGGCAGTGCTATAGATGCCGGGTAAGTGGTCCCCGTAGAAAATAACAGTGATAGGACGATTGATGTCATTGAGCTGATTAAGGAAATCTAACGTTGATTGATCTGTGTAATTAAGACCCTTAGTGTAAGTCTCAATATTGAGTCGTTCATTCTCCTGAAGATTTTCGGAAGTATCAAGTTCTTTGAACTGATTATCTGTGTATAAATCCTCCTCATAAGGCATGTGATTCTGTATAGTCACAACCTGATAGAACTTGTTGGAGTCAGAGGACTGCACCTGTTTCAACACCTGGCTATAGAACGATTCATCGGAAGAATACCAAGCCGAATCTATAGGATGAAGATCTGTGAGCTTGGGTGTTCCGTCCGTGGCGTAGAATTTAGAGAATCCGAACTTCTTATAGTTGATATCGCGGAAATACATTCCACGGTTGTATGCGTGAAAGGCTACAGAAGAGTCCTCGCCATTCTTTTCATTCCATAGCTGATTGAGGGACTGATCCCACTTTTGTCCCGGAACTAATTGCTGATAGGCGATAGATAGGGTATCGCTGTAATTCGCCATGGAAAGACCCGTGAGAGCTTGATACTCGATGTTGGCAGTACCGCCACCATAGCCCGGGGAAAGCATAAGACCGGATGTTGTTTCGCTCTTGATCTGTCGAATATTTGGCATCGGATCTTCGGCGAAACTTACGCCCGGTACTCGTGTGGGATCCGAGAAGGTTTCCGAAAGCACCATGATTACGGTGTTATCAGTCAGATTGGTTGTTCTGGACTGATTGATGGAATCAGCCTCCTTGGAGTATTTCTTTGCAATCTTGGTCATGGTTTCTTCGGAATAATCTTCGGGCTTATCCATGATCTTGGTATGTGCAAGCTGGAGGAAATTGATGGCGGGACCATTGCTGGTAGCGTCAGTAATTGGATTCCAAGGCTGGGGGCGGTCGGAAAGATTGTGGGCAAATTTTGTAGCCCAGGAATCGTCTGCTCCGAGTCCCCACACGAAGGAAAATACGAGTGCAGTGCTGAGAGCGGCTGCCAAAATGCGCGTAATCGTGCCGGCAAAATTTTTAACGCTGGCAAACGGGTGTAGCCAGTGGCAGGGGATGACCGCATTTCTGCCATCAAGGAATTGCATGACGATGCAGATGGCCACAAAGCAAATAACGCCAGCTACCGCACTGTCAACTAGAGCCTGACTGGAATTTGGAATAAAGGAAGTGAGTTCTCCCGCATTGCCTCCTGTGATGAAGTTCAAATCGGCGGGAATAACAGGTTCGTTGCGGGACTCGATCTTGATGTGATTGGCGACAGCAAATACTGTCATAACTGTGCCAAAGATGGCTGAAGCAACCCAGAAACGATTGAGAATCAGCACCAGAGTAAGGTAAATAACACCCAAAACTATGAAATTCAGTAATGCTTGGTATTGATGGTCAATCCAGATCTGGCTAACGAATTTTGTCGTGCGCCCAATAACACTTTGCAAAACTCTGGTCGTATCGTCAATTTCCGAGCCTTCAGGATATTCCGGCTCGCCGTACATGCCCCACTGAAGAAAAACGACCTCAAAAGCGGTGACTAATACGAGAACAATGGCGTAGAACGAGAATGAGAAGCGATGACGTTTCTTCCAGAAGCCATACGCCTTTTTGAAGAATTTGATGATGAGTTGAACGGCTTTGAAATTAATAAAAGTATGCCATGCGTTTTTTACTGCTGTGGCAGCGGTGTGGATGGCGTGACCGGTAACTTTGGTTGCTTTTACAGCCGTGTGCCCTGCGGTGGAAAGCGTTTTTGCCGTGGTATGTGCGGCTCGTTTGCAAACCGAGACGGCCTCATTCAAAGGCTGCTCAGTGGGTTGCTGGGGCTGGAGCTCAGAAGAAGCGATTTGTTCGTTATTGTCTATTTCGGCTTTACTGACGGATCCACTGGAAACCATCTCCAGTAAACAGGGCAGGGTGCCAGCGCCTGAAATAAAGATGCTTGTGTTGTCGGAGGTGGCGTGAATTGCCGACTTCTGCGTATACAGTTTTGAACTATGGTGACCTGAAAGGGCGGATGGGGCGCAAGCGTTGCTGTCTTCGTCATTCGCAAGAGGGCGATATGTTCCACCCGCAATCGGCTGCTTAGTAAGTTTTACGTATGAAGGTGCACAAGCATGACGGTCAGGCGAAAAAATAGGCATCGTCGCATCCTTCAACAAGATAGCCCCTTATAATTAGGGGCTCTGTACAATTAAACCGGATACATTTTAGTGTTCAGCTGTGGACGAACGGGTATCTCGTAGATGTCTGAAAGGTAGCTGGAAGGTTAACTGGGTGACGGGCAGCAAACAGATGTGTTCAAGGTGGACAACATATGCGCTCGCAAGTGTTGGGCGTCATTCGCTGGTAGTGCGCCAAAAAGCGCTGTCTGCGTGAAGCCTTCTACAGCAGTCCTGCCATGTAGATCGGCAGCTTGACCACATCATTTTCCACGACCAGCGGTTTCGGATGCAGCACGTATCTGGTGCCGACCTTCTTGTCGAATTTCGTCTTGAACTTGTCCAGCGAGACCGTGCGGTAGCGTTTCGATGACTTGACCTCGATGGGGCTGACCCTGTACTTCATCGCCGCGTTCTCATACGGTTCGACAATGAGGAAGTCGATCTCCATACGGTTCGACGGGTCGTCGCGGTCGCTGCGCGAGTAGAAGAACAGCCGGTGCCCGTTGGCCCGGAGAAGCTGTGCGACGACGTTCTCCGCGAGCATGCCCTCGTTGATTTCGATGCGTTCCAGGAGGATGTCCCGGTATAGGTTGCTTCCGGTCTGTTCCGAGTCGGCCAGGGCGAGAGTGGTGAGAAGTCCGGTGTCGACGGCGTAGCATTTGACCGTCGAATGGTCCTCGCTAATGCTTAGCCCCACGCTCGGATCAGTGGAATTGAAACAGTCGTTGGTGATGAACGCGTCGGAAAGCCAGAAGAAGGCGTCCTCGTAATCGCGGGTCTTCGCTTCCTTTCCCAGCGATGTGATGTTGAACTTCTTCTCTTTCTTGGAAAGCTGGCCCACCAGGTTGTCGAAGATGCGCGTGATGCGTATCCGGTCGCTGCCGCCATGTTTGGAGATGTCTTGCCTGTACAGTCGGAGGATGTTCCGTTTGACGTTGTCGACTTTGCTGAAATCATGGGTCTCGACGTACTTCGACACAGCCTGGGGCATGCCTCCGACCAGCATGTATTCACGGAATAGCCGCATGGCCTTCCTGTGCAGCGAATCGGGGAGCGGCCTGCGCTTCTTGAACGAGTCCGCGATGAGCGTGGACAGTGGCTTTTCTCCCAAAGCCCAGAGGAATTCATCGAAATCCATGGGATTCAGGCGGATCGACTCCTCCTCTGATGGAATGAGGATGTCCTTGACGTTTTCGCGGATGGAGACGAGCGAGCCCGTCTCGATGTAGTCGTAACGCCCGTCAGCCACCAGCTGCTTGATGGCCTCGCGGGCCTTCGGATACAGTTGCACCTCGTCGAAAATGATGAGGCTATCCCTCCTGTGCAGTTCCACTCCGTAGAAGGATGACAGGTACATGAAGAACGCGTCGAGGTCGTTGCGCAGGTCGACGAAGTAGTCCAGCACGTCATCAGGGGCTTTCGAGAAGTCGACGAGCATATACGACGCATAGTTCCGTCGTCCGAATTCCTCCGCGATGGTGCTTTTCCCGACGCGTCGCGCGCCCTCGATGAGCAGGGCCGTGCTTCCTTGGGAGGATTCCTTCCAGGAAGCCAGTTTTTCGTATACTTTTCGTTCGAAAGTCTCCATGTCTCACCGCCGTAAATACACCAAATCAAGGGTAATAACATGCTCAACTATACACCAAATCAAGGGTAAGCGAAGTGCTATTTATACACTAAATCAAGGGTAACTGAGATACCACCGGTTGGGCTGCCGAATCTGCCATATATAAGCCAGTTTGCGGAATCGCTTTGTGGCTATGCAATCCTGCCGGTACCCTGAAATGGTGAGTAGTGAGATTTTCAAGCCGCGCAACATCATCGTGACCGGCGGATGTGGGTTTATCGGAGCCAATTTCGTACGCTACGCGGCACGTAACCATCCTGACGTGCGCATAACCGTGCTCGACAAGCTGACGTATGCCGGAAATCCGCAGAATATCGCCGGTCTTCCGCAATCGCAAGTCGAACTCGTGCAAGGTGACATTTGCGATGCTGCACTACTGGAACGTATCGTGCCCGGGCATGACGCGATCGTGCATTTCGCGGCCGAATCGCATAACGACAACTCCATCGCCAATCCTGAACCCTTCATCACAACGAATGTGGAGGGTACGTTCCACCTGCTTGAAGCGGCGCGCAAGCATGACGTGCGATTCCATCACATCAGCACCGACGAAGTGTACGGCGACCTTGCGCTCGACGATCCATGCAAATTCACCGAAAGCACGCCGTATAAGCCGTCAAGCCCATACAGCGCGTCAAAAGCGGCGTCCGACCAGCTGGTGCGCGCGTGGGTGCGCACGTACGGGCTTCGCGCCACGATTTCCAACTGTTCCAACAATTACGGGCCGTACCAGCATGTGGAAAAATTCATTCCACGCCAGATCACTTCCATCATGGAGGGCGTGCGGCCGAAACTATATGGCACAGGCGAGAACGTGCGCGACTGGATCCATACGGAAGACCACTCTTCTGCGGTGTGGAAGATTCTTACACGCGGGCGGATCGGCGAAACGTACCTGATCGGCGCGGACGGCGAAATGAGCAACATTGCCGTAATGCGTATGATTCTGCGGCTTATGGGGTGTGCGGGGGACGCATTCGACTGGGTGCGTGACCGTCCTGGGCATGATCGACGTTACGCGATCGATTCCAATAAGCTGCGTACCGAACTCGGCTGGCGGCCCGTGCACACTGATTTCGAAGCCGGTTTGCAAGCGACCATCGCTTGGTATACGGACAACCGCGCCTGGTGGGAGCCCGCCAAAGCCGCCACCGAAGCCCGCTACCGCGCCCAAGGCCAGTAAAGCGCGTCGGATGGGAACGTTTGTGACGGTGCGTCATGGTGGATGCGGCGCAGCCTGGCAATTGGGTTTGGTAAGTGGCTATTGGAAAATAACGTGCTGCAAGTAGCCGATTTCGTCAGGAAATGCCTCCGGTCGGACTGTCGAATCTGCCATATATAAGCCCGATATGGTGGGAAAAAGTTTTATTGGGCGGAAATCGATGGCTGAATCTCGTTGGGTCCTACGATGGACTCATCTAAAGCAACGGACCGTCAAACAGTTCGTCGTGGGATCCCATGCGAATGAATCGGATTGTCGACGCTTCCGGCCGCTCCGAGTAGATCACCAACACATCCATTTTCCCTTCGGCAAGATGGAATTCCGCATATCCCGAGTAGATTCCTCGTGGGTGATCAAGCATGTGAGGATTATATGATTCCGGAACGTGTCCGTACTCCTCAATAGCTTCGATTACATATTCGAGTTCCGTTACGATTTGAGGTATCCGTCGTGAGATGCGTTTGAAGTCGGTCTGAAATTGTTGGTCGAATTTAATGGTAATCATGGCGCTTTGCCTGTTCAGCCGTGATTGTTGTGCAGCCAGGCGATGGCGTCTTGCGCGCTGTTGAAGGTGGCCGCGTCGTCTGGGAGGATACCGCGTTCCTTGGCTTCGGCTTCGAGCATGGCGCGCTTGGTCTGCTCGTTTGGTTCCGCGGCGCGCGCGGAAGTGTCGAAAGGCAGGCGCTGCTGGTTCACGAGCTGGATGCTCGCCATGGTCACGTAAGTGTTGAAATTCATGCCTATGGCGTCGAGTGTCTGGTTGACCCGAGCTTTCAGATCGTCGTTCATGCGAATGGTAATATTGCCCATCTGAACCACCTGCCCTAATCTTGCGTGCAATTAATGTGTATTCTATGTCAAATGCACGCATAATGCAAAATAAAGGAAAGTCGGCAGATGGTATCTCGCTTATGTATGGCAGATTTTGGGGTTTGTACGGAGGCATCTCGCCTATGTATGGCAGTCTGTTTTTGAAACAAGCTAGTTAGGGGGTAATTGTGTACCCTCTAACTGCGGTCTTTCCGGAATGACCTGCCATATATAAGCGAAATGTCTCCGGGCGACCTTCCGAATCTGCCATATATAAGCCCGATGTGGTGCGAAAGCGCTTGTAATGGGGGTGAAGTTGCAGACTTGGATGACTTTGGCCCCGTTAAACGTAGGGTTTGGCGCTGACGTCGGCGCTAACCGTCGGGGCGGCTTACTTGACTTACTTGGCGGACTCGAGTTTGAGTTCCTGGCTGGCGACCACCGACTTGGCGGCCGCGTCGAGTTCGTTGGTGATGTTGCGCAGGTTGTCGGCGTATTTGCGAATGTCGTCCGTCGCTTTGGTGAAGTCGCTGGCATTGCCGCTTGCGGGGCATGTTGGCGCGTTTTCCACGGCTTCGGCCAGCGTGATCGCATCCTTCAGGGTTTCCAGCGTGGTGCCGTCGGCCACGTCGTCCACGGTGAGTTTTGCCGCATCTTCGGCTTCTTTCTGAGCCTCTTCGAAGTTTTGCTGATGCGTGGCGAGCGCCTTCGCGTTCAACGTGCAGGTGTCGCTGGCGGCTTGCGTCATTTCGCGCTTATTGGCGACTGCGATGATGGCAACGGCTGCGAGCGCAATGGCAACCACTGCTATCACGGCGACGATGGCGATGGTCTTGCGCTGTTTCGCATTGTTTTTCTGTGCTGTTGGTTGCATTGGGGTTCCTCTCTTCTCTGTGGCTTTCGTATTAAGCAAAACGTTGCGAGTATACAAAAACATTTCTGAGAAACGATTTACCACTGGAAATAATGTGGATTATTTTGCTATGAAAGGAATTTGTTTGTGGATGGGGGTGCTGGGCGCGTCAGGAGTGCGTGGCATTTATGCTGGAAGGAGAAACGTTTTAAGGGGTTTGAATGGCGTATCGTGCGACGTTGAAGGATGTGGCCGCTGCTGCGGGGGTGTCTGTGACGACGGTTTCGCTGGTGTTGAATAATCGGCCGGCTCGCGTGTCTGATGAGAAGCGTAAGGCCATTGCCGACGCGGCGAAGAAGCTGAATTATGTGCCGAATCAGAGCGCGCGTAGCTTGGTAACCAAGCAGTCCCAGCTGGTTGCGCTGATCGTGCCTGATATTGAGAACCTGTTTTTCGCGGCGCTTGCCAAGTGTGTGGAGGATGAGTGCGCCGCGCAGGGGTATTCGCTGATTGTGGCCAATTCCGATGATTCGCGTGCTGCGGAGCATGAGTTGTTGCAGCGTCTTCCTGCCCGTGGGGTGGATGGGGTGATGTTGATCCCGGCGCGTGAGTCGTGTGTTGGGAGTGCTGTTGAGCAGCTGTGTGAGGATGTGGCGCTTGTGTCGTGCCCGGTGGTGCTGATCGACCGTTTGACGCAGTGCGGCTGGTGCGATGCCGTCGGTTTTGACAACTATCTTGGTGGTCGTTTGGCTGCCCAGTATCTGTTGGAAGGTGGTCATACTCGTATTGGCATTGTCACCGGCGATATTGCGGAGTCGAGTGCCGCGGAGCGTCGTCGTGGTTTTGTGGATGCCATCGAGCAGTCGGGGAAGCATTTTGATTCTTCGCTGTGTGTTGAGGGTGATTACCGTTTCGATAGCGGCTATCGTGCCGCGAATCAGATCATCGATGGCGGGGCGACGGCCGTGTTCTGCTGCAACGATGTGATGGCGCTTGGCTTCCGTCAGCGTATGGCGGAGCGTGGGTTGCATGTTACTGAGGATATGCAGGTGATTGGTTACGACAATATTCTCAAACGATTCGGTCTTGGTTGGCGTATGACCACCGTTGAGCAGAGCGTGACTGATTTGGCCGCCGCTTGTTGGGGCATGTTGCGTAAGCGGATTGATGTTGCGGTTCGTGCCAAGTCCGGTACGGAATCAGGGGATGCCCGTCCGTGGCTTTCCGATCCGCAGGTTGAAGTGCTTACGCCGAAACTGGTGCAGGCGGCCTGCGCGTAAACCGCCATTTTTAGATGCTGCAGACTGGTGCGAAACGGGTGGTGCAGATCAATCTCGGTATGTGGTGACGTAAGCATCTCCAATATGCTGTAATCGTTGGGAATACAGGCAACACGCCGTGTATAGGTGAAGAATTTGCGTTCTTGATAAAACGCTTTATCATAAATCTTGTCAACACAACACAATCGAGAATGCGCTCGATGTATAACTGACGACGCACCCGTATGGTGGCGGACCGTCGTCAGGCCGTCAAAGAGGAAAGGCACACACATGAAAAAGATGATTCTTGATCTTGATACCGGCGTTGATGACGCGCTTGCCATTTCGTATGCTCTGGGAAGCCCGGAGATTGAACTGATCGGCATCACCGGCACCTACGGCAACGTGCTTGTCGAGCAGGGTGTGCGCAACGCACTGGCCGTGACCGACCTGCTCGGCCACCCGGAAGTCAAGGTGTATCAGGGTTTGCCGCACTCCAGCACCACCGACCATTTCGAAGTACTGCCAATCTCCGCGTTCATCCACGGCGACAACGGCATCGGCGACGTGGAAATCCCCGATTCCAGCCGTTCCGTCGAAACCGAATCTGCGGTCGACTTCATCATCGACGCAGTGAAGACTTATGGCAAGGATCTCGTCTACGTGCCGACCGGCCCGATGACCAACATCGAAGCCGCACTGAAGAAAGCACCGGAAATCAAGGATGAAATCGGCCAGATCGTGCTCATGGGTGGCGCACTGACCGTGCCCGGTAACTGCAACGCCTGCATGGAAGCCAACATTTCGCAGGATCCGGAAGCCGCCGACTACCTGTTCCGTTCCGGGGCGCCGACCACCATGATCGGTCTCGACGTGACCCTGCAGACCCTGCTCACCTACAAGGAAACCCAGCAGTGGCGCGACCTCGGCACCAAGGCCGGCAAGTTCCTGGCCGACATGACCGACTTCTACATCAAGGCTTACGAAACCACGTCCCCGCATCTGGGCGGCTGCGGCCTGCACGATCCGCTCGCCGTTGGCGTGGCAGTGGACCCGACCCTCGTCACCACCCTCGACATCAATATGAAGGTCGACGTGGAAGGCCCGACCCGCGGACGCACCATCGGCGACGAAACCCGCCTGAATGACCCGGCCAAGACCATGAAGGTTGCCGTCGGCGTCGACGTGCCGCGCTTCCTGAACGAATTCATGACCCGCATCTCCGGCCTCGCAGCCAAGGCTGAATAAGCGTAACCGGCCAAGCAATCGCGTATCGCATATTGCGTATCGCATATCGCGCAATTCGAGAGAATCAAGGATTTTTATTATGTCTAACAACACAACCGCTGTGACCGGCACCGCATCCGCCGATCCGTTCGATGATCCGGTGACCAGCAACAAGATGGCCATCCGCGCCCTGATCCCGCTGCTGATCACCTTCGTGCTCGGCACCCTGTGCCTGCAGGGCTTCAACCTGGTGTTCCAGCAGGTCGGCGCCGACGTCGGCGCGCCGAACCAGGCGTCCCTGATCACCGCATTTCCGAGCATCGTGCTCGGCATCGTGTGCTTCATCTACGGTTCCCTGGGCGATTTCGTCTCCCTGCGTAAGCTTGTGACCGTCGGTCTCGTGACGCTGTTCGTCGGCTCCATCTTCGGTTTCGTGGCAAACTACTTCTTTGCCGCAAACCTGTGGACCGTGATCATCGCACGCGTGCTGCAGACCGCAGGCGAACAGGTGGCAGGTTCCGCCTTCCTGGTGGTGGCCACCAAGTACCTGCGTAACGATTTGAAGGTCATCTTCTTCGGTCTGTTCACCGCCGCATACCAGCTTTCCGCATCCATCGGCGTGTTCGCAGCCGGCATACTCAGCTCCATCGCATGGCAGTTCCTGTTCCTGATCCCGTCCGTCACCATCCTGTTCCTGCCGATCCTGCTCAAGACCCTGCCGTCCAAGAGCGGCAACGGCCAGAAGGTCGATGCATTCGGCTTCGTGATCTTCGGCTTCGCCACCGCATTCCTCACCCTGTTCTTCTCGTACATGGCATGGTGGATGCTCGTGGTCTCCCTGCTGCTGTTCGTGGCATTCGCCTTCTACATCAACAAGGCCTCCAACCCGTTCATCACCCCGGCGTTCTTCAAGAACACCCGCTGGCTGCGCGCCATCTGCCTGATCCTCGTGTTCTACTTCGTGAACTACGCACTGAGCCCGATCTTCAACGCCATCGGCACCAACATCTACGGCATGACCACCACCCAGGTCTCCCTGCACATTGTGTGGGCCTTCGTGGTCGCCGCCGTGGTGGGCACCTGCTCCGGCATGATCATCCGCAAGATCGGAATCAAGGCCGGCATCGTGACCGCAGGCACCCTCATGTTCCTCGGCTGGACCGGTGCGGCATTCTGCGTGAACTCCGGTTTCGTGGTGCTGACCCTGTGCGCATGTGTGTTCTACGCAGGCTGCGGCCTCATGTACTCCCCGGTGGTCTCCACCGTGCTGGGCACCATTGAAAAGGACGAATCCGGCCGTGGCGTCGGCATGAACGATCTGGCCATGAACGTTTCCCCGTCCATCGGCATCGCCATCATCGGCAGCCTGCTCGGATCCAACGCCCTCGCAGGCGGCTCCATCACCGGCGCAACCGGCACTACCGCCAACTATGCCAACCTGTTGCTGATTGCCGCCGGTACCGCGCTGCTTGGCCTGATCGTGTTCTTTGTCTTCAAGAAGAAGATCTACGAAGGCAACCATGCGCTGGAAACCGAGGAATCGGCAAAGTAATCGCACATCACATCCTCAATATAATAAAAATGGGGATTTGCGATAATTGCGATTACTGAACAACACTATTTCGCAAATCTCCATTTTCATAAATCTTCTTTTGATGTAAGGAAGGTAAAGATGAGCGCGACTGAAGTTCTCTCCGCATTGGACCGTATCCACGGCACAGTGTCCGTAATCGGCTCGATGAACGCGGACTACACCGTCACCGCACAGCGTCTGCCAGGGCCGGGGGAGACCATCACCGGCGGTCCGCTGCAGCTGCTGCCGGGCGGAAAATCCGGCAACCAGGCGGCCGCCGCAGCGCGCATCGGCGCAACCGTGCAGATGTTCGGCGCGGTCGGCTCCGATTCCAACGCCGACTTCCTGCTTGGCGCTCTGGGCGAGGCAGGCGTGAACACCACGCATGTTCGCCGCGTGCTCGGACCATCCGGCACAACCGTGATTACCGTGGACGCAGCCGGCGAAAACACCATCGTGTACTCGCCGGGATCCAACGCGCAGGTCACCGTGGATTATGTGGAATCCGTGCGCGATGCGCTGGCACGGTCTTCCGTACTTGGCCTGTGCTTGGAAAGCCCGATCGAAACGGTGACGGCCGCCGCGCGCATGTGCCATGAAGCGGGCGTGAAAGTGCTGCTCAACGATTCGCCGTTCACCCCGTCGCTGCCGGCCGAACTGGTGGAAGCATCCGATATTCTGCTCGTCAACGAGCATGAGATGGTGCAGCTGCTCGGCATTGACGAGCCGGAAAACGACGATTGGGACGGTTTCGATTGGAATCATGCGCTGGAAGCAATGCGTGGATTCGGTTTCGAACAGGCGATCGTGACGCTCGGCGGCGATGGTTCCGTGGTATTGGATTCCACTTCGGCAACGCCGATCCAGCGCATTGCCCCCGTGCGTGTGAACGCGGTGGACACCACCGGCTGCGGCGACTCCTTCATGGGCACGGTGCTGGCCGGTCTTGCCTCGGGCATGGCGCTTTCCGAAGCGGCCGAGCTTGCCTCGTATGTTTCGGCATACGCCGCCACAGGGTATGGTGCGCAGGCCTCCTACGGCAATGCCGCGCAAATCCGCGAAGCATTCGCCAAATAACGGAAGCGAGGACGCCTATCGGACGCTAGTCAGATTTCTCTTTTCTCTCTTGATACGCGGGGTGCCGCATCCTACCGACGTAGGATGCGGCACCCCGTTTTTGGGAAGATCTGACATTAAAAAAACTCGCCGACCGGATGGGGGCGAGTTTTTGTTACGTTGAAAAGATTGCGCGAATCAGGCGTAGATATTGCGGGGACGCATGTCTTCGGGCAGACCGTTGAGCAGCGTGGAAACGGATCCGGATTCGAACACGGAACGGATGCCAGCGGCCAACAGCGGAGCCACGGACAGCACGGTCATGTTCGGCAAGCGCTTCTCTTCCGGAACGGGCACGGTGTCGGTGAGCACGATTTCCTTGGCACCGCAATTTCTCAGGCGTTCCACGGCCGGGCCGGACAGCAGGCCATGCGTGGCAACCAGCGTCACGGACTTCGCACCAGCGTTGTTCAGTGTGCGCACAGCCTCGCAGATGGTGCCCGCGGTGTCGATCATGTCGTCGACCACCACGCAGTCGCGACCTTCGACCTCGCCGATAATGCCATGCGCTTCGGCATGGTTCGGGCGGGTGGTGTCACGGGTCTTGTGAATGAACGCGAGCGGCAGATTGCCCAGCTTCGCGGCCCACTGTTCGGAAACCTTGATGCGGCCGGCATCCGGAGACACGATGGTGGTGTTCTCAAGCGGCATGTTGTTGCGCACGTAGTCAAGCAGCACCGGAGTGGCGGTGAGATGGTCGACCGGTCCATCGAAGAAACCCTGCTCCTGGGCGGCATGCAGATCGACCGTCATAATACGGTCGGCGCCGGCTGCGCGGAACAGGTCGAAAATCAGTCGGGCGGTGATGGGCTCGCGGCCCTGATGCTTCTTATCCTGGCGCGAATAGCCAAGGAACGGCGCGACCACGGTAATGGAACGGGCGGAAGCGCGCTTCATGGCGTCAACCATGATGAGCTGCTCCATAATCCACTTGTTGATCGGCTCGGTGTGCGCCTGCATCACGAACGCATCGGCGCCACGCACCGGCTCGGTGTAACGCACATACATCTCGCCGTTGGCGAAATCGTAAGCCGTGGTCTCAAGTACGTCGATTCCCAGGTATTTCGCGGTTTCATGGGCTTGCTCAGGGTACGCACGACCCGTCACCAAAGCCAATTTCTTATCCGGGGTGCCTTCGAGAATCGCCGACATGCTTCGCCTTCCACAAATCTAGAGTCGCGTAAATACGGTACCAACCGTACAAAAATAGCCGTATTCAATATAACAATGCGGGTGCCCATGACGCGCCTGCACCACAGAACGTGCGCAATTGCCGCTCGTCCAGCAGAAGGGCTATGCTGAACAGGTTGTCTGAACTGTATCTTTATACCTTTCATATATAGATGCGTGAAGGCAGTACGCATACACACTCCTGCCATGGAAGGTCCATGGCCGATAGTCCGAAGGAGGTGGGTGATGTCTGCGCATAAGTACGAACTGATGTTCATTGCCGATCCTGAGCTGGATGAGCGCGGTCTGAAGAAGCTGACCGAGCAGTATCTGGAAACTGTCACCAAGGAAGGCGGTGCTGTCGAGAACATCGACATCTGGGGCCGCCGCAAGCTTGCCTACGAGATCGCCGGCAAGACCGAAGGCAATTACGTTGTGGTCAACTACTCCGCTGAGCCGGCCACCAGCGACGAACTCGATCGTCTGCTGAACCTGAACGAATCCGTCATCCGTACGAAGATTCTTCGCAAGTAAGTAATTCCAAGCTTTTCAAGCTGCAAAACAATAAGCTGCAAAGTAAGTAGGTAACGATGGCAGGCGAAACGATTATCACTGTGGTGGGTAACCTCACGGCTGATCCCGAAATCCGTACGGTTGGCAACGGCTCGTCCGTGGCCAGCTTCACGATTGCCTCCACTCCGCGCACCTGGAACCGTAATACGGGCCAGTTTGAAGATGGTCAGGCTTTGTTCATGCGCTGCTCCGCGTGGCGCGACATGGCCGAACATTGCGCGCAGAGCCTGAGCAAGGGCATGCGTGTGATCGCGCAAGGCCGTTTGCAGCAGCGTTCCTACCAGGCGAACGATGGTTCCCAGCGCACGGTCGTCGAGCTTCAGGTCGATGAGATCGGCCCGTCCCTGCGCTATGCGACCGCCCAGGTCACCCGAACCTCCAGTGCCAACGGTGGTAATTTTGCCGGCAATCGCGGCGGCAACAATTTCGCTGGCGGCAATGGCGGATTCAACAATGGTGGCTTCGCCGGCAATGCCGGTGGCTATCAGGGCGGTGCCGGATATTCCGGTGGCGCTGGCTATCAGGGTGGGGCTGCCGCTCCAGCCAATGCCGCGCCCGCCGTGCAGCCTGCTCCGGCATCGGATCCGTGGGGCAATTCGGATAATTCCGGTTCCTCATCGTTCGGTTCCTTTGGCTCCTCCGAATTTGGCGGAAGCAGCGACGAACCGGAATTCTGATCCGACCCGGATCGCAGCTTAAAAGAAAAGCAATTTCCAGATTGTAAGGAGAACATCAAGATGTCACGCAAGAGGCCGCAGCCGCCGGTCAAGCCGTTTAAGAAGAAGCCGAATCCACTGAAGGCCGCTAAGGTCACCGAGATCGATTACAAGGACGTTGCCCTGCTGCGCAAGTTCATCTCCGATCGCGGCAAGATTCGTTCCCGTCGTATCACCGGTGTTTCCGTGCAGGAACAGCGCGAGCTCGCCAAGGCTATCAAGAACGCCCGCGAGATGGCTCTGCTGCCGTACGCCACTTCCGGTCGCTGATCTTAGAGAGGTTTGAAAAATGGCTGAAACTAAGGTTATTCTCACCAAGTCCGTCAATCACCTGGGTCACCCGGGCGACGTCGTGTCCGTCAAGGCCGGCTACGCTCGCAACTACCTGATTCCGCAGGGTCTGGGCTTCGCATGGTCCAAGAACGCTGCCGCCCAGATCGAGGCCATGAAGCGCGCTCGTCTGGCCAAGGCCGTTGCCACCCGCGAAGAGGCTGTTGCCGCCAAGGAACTCATCGAGGGTTCCGTCGTCGAAATCGCCGCCAAGGTCTCCGAGTCCGGCAAGCTGTTCGGTGGCATCTCCGCCGACAAGATCGCCATCGCGCTGTCTTCCAAGGCTGCCGTCAACCCGAAGAACATCACCGTGGATCCGATCAAGACCACCGGCGAGTTCGCTGCAACCGTCGCTCTGCACCCGGAAATCTCCGCTTCCTTCACCGTGAAGGTTGTCGCTGAGTGATTCGGCCCCATTCGCTATGGCTGCATTCATTGCGGTTACGGCGAATGACTTCAGACTGAGATACGTCTGAGCTTAAGCATGGAAAATCCCCCTGCACCAGCTGAAAACAGCTATGCAGGGGGATTTTCATATTTGATCAGTTGTAGCCACCGTCATTAGTTGGTTTGTCGCAACTTGGGCACGTCATGGTCGTTACTTTCCTTCTCTCGTGCGGAAACGGTGCTTGGAAGCAACCTAAGCTCAATCCCTAAGTGGGTGTTGCGTGAAGCATGCTGATTCACTCAAGAAGAGCGATTTACCGTCAGTTTTCATGCATGGCTGTGCAAATGAATTAGCGGGAGCGTTTGGGGCAACTGGATTGCAAGGAACTGAATTTGTGAAGAAATTGTGATTTCCTGCCTTGATTGTGCTCTTTAGGTAGGAAATATGATGGTTGAATCGCGTTTTCTGCGATTTTCGTAATCTGTCGAAATCGTTGAAAAATAGCGGTTTTACAACCGCGACACGCCGAAAGTTGCATTCTTCTCGATTCTGAGTATATTTACTTCTCGTGCTCAGCGAGAACAAAACCTCGCAAGACCAACGCCCCTTTAGCTCAGTTGGTTAGAGCAGCTGACTCTTAATCAGCGTGTCCAGGGTTCGAATCCCTGAGGGGGCACAGATAAAGCCTTGGAACTTCGGTTCCAAGGCTTTTTTGTTTTCCGATTTCTGTATGACTGTCCGGCAAGCCGACGGCCTGTCAAGCCTTTTTGTGCTCGACTTCCAGTGTGGGGAGTAGTGTTGGACGCTGTTGTCCGCCGAGAGCGGAATTGACATCAATCTGATTCTTACAGAGAAGAAGCAATAGAGGAAACAGCAGTGGAATACTCGACTTTTGTCAAACTTGCGGCCGAATTCTTCGGTACCGCCATTCTGATGATCTTCGGCAACGGCGCTGTCGCGAACGTTGAACTGAAGAACACCAAGGGCCACCATGCAGGCTGGCTGAACATCGCCATGGGCTATGGCTTCGGCGTGATGTTCCCGGTGCTCATGTTCGGTGGCGTTTCCGGCGCGCACATCAACCCGGCCATGACCATCGCCCAGGCAGTGAACGGCCTGTTCGACTGGAATCTGGTGCTGCCGTACATCATCGCTCAGCTGCTCGGCGCCGCAGTCGGTCAGCTCGTGGTATATATCACCTACTATCCGCACTATAAGGACACCGAAGACGCCGACGCCATCCTCGGCACTTTCTGCACCACCGACGCTCACAACGATCGCGTGAACTACTTCGTCAACGAGTTCTTCGGCACCCTCGTGCTCGTGGTCGGCGCACTGTGCTGCCTGTCCCTGCCGTGGGGTGAGGAAGACCATGCTGCCGCATCCATCGCGGTTGGTTTCATCGTGTGGGGCCTCGTGACCTCCATGGGTGGTCCGACCGGTCCTGGCCTGAACCCGGCCCGCGATCTCATGCCGCGACTGCTGCACGCCATCCTGCCGATTCCATCCAAGGGCTCCTCCCGCTGGGACGAGGCTTGGATTCCGGTCGTCGCCCCGATTCTGGGCGCTATTGTGGGTGCGTTCGTGTTCAAGTTGTTCGCCTGATCGCATTCAATCATTCGTGACTTGTTTGCCTGACCGTCGCATAAGTTGCGTTTGATATATGAGAACTGTTGCATAAAGCCTGTTTTCCTCGGAAAATTTCCGGTACGGGGGAAGCGGGCTTTTTGCATGCCTACTGTTGGCTGGTAGTGTTGCCGCGGAAGAGATATGCTGCCACCTGCGTGACGGCAGGGTTATAAGGAGGCCGGATTGAAGCGAATTCGTACCATTCTGCGTGCGCTCGATCCGAAAGCGGCCGCCACCATGAGCCGCCGGGAACGGACGGAAGCGTTCCGCATCCGCAGAAGCGTCGTGGCTTGGATTCTTGCATTATGCGTCATCGTGTCATGTACGTCGTGCAGCGTGCATGCCGTGCTGGTCAACGCGGTACTGAACGGACATGCGAAAACGGCGCAGATCGGCAATTCCGGAACACGTTCAGAAAAAACGGATCAATCCGCGAAATCCGAAAAGAAATCGCAGCAATCAGAGAAGAAAACCCAGGAATCGTCGGAAACGAAAGACGCAAAGGCCTCAGCGGAGGAAACGGCGGAACCGCAGGAAGACGCCGTCACCAAAGCGCTTCGCGAGCAGTCGGCCGCGCTGATGGACGATCAGAAAAGCGAAATACTTGCGAAAGCGCAGCAAACGGCGCAAAACAGCGGATATGGCATGGTGCAATATCATTACTGTGTGGTCACCAATGGTGAAGTCGGATCAGTCGAAGATTTTTCGAATGCCGTGTTTCGTATTCTGAACAGCGAACATGGATGGGCGCGCAGGCGCGATTTTCGAACCTTCTACGGACGGCAATTGCGATTTCGATATCGTGCTCGCCCAAGCGTCGACCTTGCCGACGTTCTCGTCGGTATGTTCGGAGCAATACAGCTGCCGTGTGGGCAACAATGTGATTATCAACGACGATCGTTGGAATTCCGGCACGGACGTGTGGATGTCGGGAGGCGGCGACTCGGCGCGATATCGCACGATGGTGATCAATCATGAGGTCGGGCACCGGTTGGGGCATATCGACAATGAGATGACGTGCGCGGGGGCTGGCCAAGCGGCACCGCTTATGCAGGAGCAGTCCATATTTTTGGATGGCTGTGCGATCAACGAATATCCGCTTGATTCGGAATTATGGATTGGCTGAACGTGATTGCGGAATAGAGCTGCAGAATAAAACTGCAGAATAAAACTGCAGAATAGGGCCTACAGTCCGAAATATGCGTTGAACTCGCCTTGATCGAGCGTGCGGTCTGACGTGTTGGTGCGAACGGCATCCCAACTGAATACGCCAAGCGCTTCGTCGGCGCTCATAGGCTGCGGTTTGGTGTGTTTCAGGTCTCCCTGCAATCCGAGCAGCCATGCGCAATAGCCGATGATCTGTTGCGCGGTGGCGCCGTGTGCCGTGAGTATGCCGAGATCGAGCGAGCGCTCGCGTTTGGCAAGGCGTTGGCCGGCTGCGTTGTCGATGAGGGGCAGATGCGCGTATGAGATGGTCACATCGTCAGGTTTATTGGAACCGTCGGCAGGATGGAAGGGCTGTGTCGGTTCGGAAGGCTTGAATCCCGCGTTGATAAGGGCTTTGCGAATGTAGATTTGCAAAGCGTTGGAGCGAAGCAGATCACGGCCGCGCACAATGTCGGTGATGCCCATGTCGAGGTCGTCCACGGTGACGGCCAGCTGGTAGGAGTAGATGCCGTCCGAGCGGCGCACGATGATGTCGCCGATGTCGTGGGCGAGGTTGTATTGCTGGGTGCCGAATACTTCGTCGTGGAAGGTGATGGTGGTGTCGGCGGTGGCGATGCGCATCGAGTGGCGGTCGTTGTTGGCGAGGCGTTGTTTCGCACGCTGCGGTTCGCTGGCGATGAGGCGTCGGCATGTTCCTGGGTACACGGTGAAACGATCGCCTTCCTGTGGTGCAGAGGCGGCGCGGATGTCGGCGCGCGAGCAGAAGCAGGGGTAGATGAGCGGTGTTGCCTCAGAGGTGGCTGCTTCGTTGCCTGCTGTAGTGCTGCAGGGCTTGGAATCGTTGGAACCAGTACTGATAATATCGCTGATTTCGTCAAAGCTCAGCTTGCTGAGAAGCTCAAGCGCTTCCTGGTATAGGGCGTGTCGCGACGACTGGAATACCGGTTCGCCATCCCAACCGAGACCAAGCCATTCGAGATCGCGCATCATGGTTTCGGCGGCGCCGGGAACCACTCGTGGCTCGTCGATGTCTTCGATGCGCAGCCGTATGGAATCACCCGATTTGCGGGCGGAAAGCCATGCTCCGAGCATGGCGTAAACGTTGCCGATGTGCATGCGTCCTGATGGGGTTGGTGCGAATCGGCCGGTCATGGCTGCTCCTTTGGTGGGTTGACTGTGGCAGTACGCAACTGTACCCGTTGGGGTTTAGCTAGGTTTAGCGTAGGGCGATTCAGGTGGCGTGAGCCCCCATAGCCTTACGTTAAAGTGGTAGTATATGCCGTTCGGGTGCGTTCGTTTGTGATGGTAATCTACGAGCACGAGAATGGTATTCCGTTTTGTCGGATGAATGGGGTCGATATGACGAAAAGGCAGTTTAGTAACACGGAGGTCGAGTATCTTCGTGCGTTGCCGGCGGTTGAGTCGGTTACGGAAAATCGGATCACGTATTCGCGTGATTTTCAGATCAGTTGCATGCGCCGATATTTGGATGGCGAGCGGCCGAGCACGATTTTCACGTCGGCTGGGTTGAGCCCTGCGATCATCGGGCGCAAGCGTGTGGAACGTAATATCGCACGTTGGAAAGTGGATCTGGATATTATGGCGGCCGCAAGAAGCAATTCCACGACGGGCGCCTTGTCTTCCGACACCAGGGAACGATTGGTGACTGTGCAGTTGGGGCAGATTCGATCGCTGACGTGTCAGGTGCTTGCGTTGAAGGAACGCGTTGATGCTTTGGAACGCAAATTAGACGAATCGCAAGGCTGAATTTGAGTTCGCTGAGAAAATTTTTTTTTGAAGAAAAAAAGTTTTTTTCGGCGCGTGTTTAGTAAATCTTGCATATAGTTGCTGTCGGACGGAGTCTTTGAAGTTCCCCCTTCTACTGCCGTCTGTTTTATTAGCCCGTACGGATATCGGTCGCTTTATCGCTTCACTTCAGACCGTCGTACGGGCTTCTTCTTACTCTGGTAGAGGTAGTTGGGATTGAACGCAAGAGGCTGAACATGACTGCATATATGGACCATAAGAATCTTGCCAATGAGGTGATCGACGGTGTGCGTGCCGTGCAGATCGCCGATGGCGTGCACCGTGTGCTGGACCGCATCGCATCGGCGGAGCAGCATGCCGGGCGTGACGCAGGTTCCGTACGCCTGCTTGCCGCCACGAAAACGCGCGACGTGGGTGAGATCATGGCTGCGATCGACGCTGGCGTGCGTATGATCGGCGAGAATCGTCCGCAGGAAGTGATGGCGAAGGCCGAAGGATTGATGGCACGTTGCGGGGAGCGCGGATTCGCGTTGGGCGTTGCCGACGATGCCGGCGCTTCCACTATTGCGGGTGAGCATATTCCGTTCCATCTGATCGGCCAGCTGCAAAGCAATAAGATCGGCAAAGTGCTGCCGGTCGTCAACACCATCGAATCGGTTGATTCCCTTGACTTGGCGGAGAAAATCTCGCGCAGGGCCGTGGCGCGCGGCATCACCGTGGGCGTGCTGCTGGAAGTCAACGAATCGGGTGAGGCGTCGAAATCCGGCTGCGATCCCTCGCATGCCATCCGCATCGCGCAAAAAATCGGTACATTGGACGGACTTGAATTGCAGGGGCTGATGACCATCGGCGCGCATGTCGACGACGAAACCGCCATCCGCAAGGGATTCGAGCACCTGCGCAAAACCCGCGACCATATTCTCGAATCCGGCGAGCCGGGCACGCAATCCTGCCGCGAACTGTCGATGGGCATGACCGGCGACATGGAACTTGCGGTTGCGGAAGGATCCACCATCGTGCGCGTCGGCACCGCGATTTTCGGCGAGCGTGCTTTTATCTGACGTTTTCTTCCTGTGACGGGCCTTCGCATGATGTGATGGCCCGTTTTTTTTTTTCGATGTTTTTGATTGTCGGGCGTTGCATGTCGATGATATGGACGATTCGACGATTGTTGCGGGTAGACTGGCAGACATGAGAATCGCACGTTTTTCGCATAATGATGTACCGCAATACGCTTTCGTGCAGACCGACGAAAGCGACGGCAAGGACTATCTCGTGGCGCTTGAGGGGCATCCTCTGGCCGGTGCCGGTGTGAAGCCGACCGGCGAGCGTTTTCCGGTGGATGGCGATGGCGTTCGTCTGCTCTCTCCGGTGATCCCGTCGAAGGTATACGGGCTGGCCAAGAATTATGAGGCGCACGCGCAGTTCATGCATGAAGCAGACCATTCCGACATCAAGCACGCTCCGGAAGACATGGTGATCTTCTCCAAGCCGAGCACGTCGGTGATCGGCCCGGACGATCCGATCGTGATCCCGTCGTACTCGAACGATATGAATTTCGAGCCGGAAGTGGCCGTGGTGATGGGGCGCATCGCCAAGAACGTGACGGTCGAACAGGCCATGGATTACGCGCTCGGCTTCACTTGCGTGAACGATGTGACATTGCGTGACCTGCAGGGACTTGACCCGATGTGGACGCGTGCGAAAGGCTTCGACACCTCCTGCCCGCTCGGCCCGTGGATCGTGACCCGCGACGATTTGGATTGGAAGGACGCGAAGATCTCCTTCACGCTGAACGGTGAGGATGTCGAGCTGGCTTCCGGCACCACGGCGAATCTGATTCACGGCATTCCGGAGCAGATCGCGGCGATTTCCAGCTTCACGACGCTGCTGCCGGGCGACGTGATTCTGACGGGCACGCCGAACGCTTCCGGCCATCTTGATCCGGGCGACGAGGCGATCGTGCACGTCGAAGGCATCGGCAGCCTGCGCAACGTGGTGGTGCGCGGCTGATTGCCGATTGCTGATTGACATATTGAAGATATGAAGGCCGTCACCTTTCGTGGGTGACGGCCTTTGTGCTGCGTTGTTCGCGATTTCCCGTTTAGTGAACAAAAGTTGAGTGTTGCAGGCTCAACTTTTGGGAATAGAATGGTGGTGAAGTCGGTTGAGCATATCAGACAACGACATATGCGTCGACGTGACCGTGCGAAAAACGGACGATCGGCGCGAACCATGGAGGATGATATGGAACAGAAGTTCACCACAATGGCGCAGGAAGCCATTTCCGACGCCGTACAGAACGCGTCGGCAGCAGGCAACGCGCAAGTCGAAACCCTGCACCTGCTTGACGCGCTGCTGCGCCAGGAAAACGGCGTGATCCGCGGTCTGATCGAAGCCGCGGGCGGCAACGCGCAGAACATCAGCGCCGCCGTGCACCAAGCGCAGGACGCGCTGCCAAGCGCCAGCGGATCGACCACCGCGCAACCGCAAGTCAGCAGGCAACTATCCGCAGTACTTGCGCAAGCCGGCAAGGAAATGCAGCAGATGGGCGACGAATACGTATCCACCGAACATCTGCTCATCGCCATCGCGGCGGCAAAGCCGAATCAGAGCGCGCAAATCATGGAACAATACGGCGTGACCGCCGACGCGCTACGCAAAGCCGTGCCAACGATCCGAGGAGGCGCGAAAGTGACCAGTCCCGACGCCGAAGGCTCCTACAAAGCCCTCGAAAAGTATTCGACCGACCTGACGGCAGCCGCGAAAGAAGGCAAGCTCGACCCCGTGATCGGCCGCGATCAGGAAATCCGCCGAGTCATCCAGATCCTGAGCCGCCGCACCAAGAACAATCCGGTGCTGATCGGCGAGCCTGGCGTGGGCAAAACCGCCGTGGTGGAAGGCCTCGCGCAGCGTATCGTCGCCGGCGATGTGCCGACCACCCTGCAAAACAAGAAGCTCATCTCGCTTGATCTGGGCTCCATGGTGGCAGGTTCGAAATACCGTGGCGAGTTCGAGGAACGCCTGAAGAGCGTGCTGCAGGAAATCAAGAACGCAGACGGGCAGATCATCACGTTCATCGATGAGATCCATACCATCGTCGGCGCGGGCGCGGCCGAAGGATCCATGGACGCAGGCAACATGCTCAAACCCATGCTCGCGCGAGGCGAACTGCGCCTGATCGGTGCCACCACACTCGACGAATACCGTGAGAACATCGAAAAGGATCCGGCATTGGAACGCCGTTTCCAGCAGGTGTTCGTAGGAGAGCCGAGCGTGGAAGACACCATCGCCATCCTGCGTGGCATCGCACCGAAATACGAAGCCCACCACAAGGTGACCATCGGAGACGATGCGCTCGTGGCCGCGGCGACGCTGTCGAACCGGTATATTTCCGGCCGTCAGCTGCCGGACAAAGCCATCGATCTGGTTGACGAGGCCGCATCGCACCTGCGCATGGAACTCGACTCCTCGCCTGAGGAAATCGATGAACTGCAGCGTCAGGTCGACCGTCTCAAGATGGAAAAATCGTACCTTCTTGGCAATCCGAAAGACGATGCCGCCGCGCAGAAAGCGGAAAACGAGCTTGATGAAAGCGCCAAGGAACGTCTCGACGACCTCAACAAGGAAATCGCCGACAAAAGCGAGAAACTCAACGGTCTGAAAGCACGCTGGGACGCCGAAAAGAACGGGCACAACCGCATCGGCGACCTGCGCAAGAAGCTCGACGAACTACGCACCCAAGCCGAACGGTATGAACGCGAAGGCGATCTGGCGAAATCCTCCGCCATCAACTATGGCGAAATTCCGGCCATCCAGAAGGAGATCGCGCAAGCCGAACAAAACGAGGCGGCGGCCAAGAACAGTGCGGCAGGCGGTGCTGACGGTGGCTTGGGTGGCGATATTCCGATGGTGCCGGACCGCGTTGACGCCGACTCCGTGGCCGAAATCGTGTCCGACTGGACGGGCATTCCCGTCGGACGCCTCATGCAAGGCGAAAACGAGAAGCTGCTGACCATGGAAGACTATCTCGGCAAACGTGTGATCGGCCAGAAGGAAGCCATTCAAGCGGTTTCCGATGCGGTACGTCGTTCGCGTGCGGGCATTTCCGACCCGAACCGCCCAACCGGCTCGTTCCTGTTCCTCGGCCCGACCGGCGTGGGCAAGACCGAGCTCGCCAAGGCGCTCGCCGACTTCCTGTTCGACGATGAAAAGGCCATGGTGCGCATTGACATGAGCGAGTACATGGAGAAGGCCTCCGTGTCTCGTCTGATCGGTGCTGCGCCAGGCTACATCGGCTATGAGGAGGGTGGACAGCTGACTGAGGCCGTGCGTCGCCGCCCATATTCGGTGGTGCTGTTCGATGAGGTTGAAAAGGCCAATCCTGAAGTATTCGACGTGCTGTTGCAGGTGCTCGACGACGGCCGTTTGACCGACGGGCAGGGCAGGACCGTGGACTTCAAGAACACGATTCTGATCATGACCTCCAACCTTGGCTCGCAGTTCCTGGTGAACACCGAACTGGATGACGAAGCCAAGAAGAAGGCCGTGATGGACGCCGTGCATATGCAGTTCAAGCCGGAATTCATCAACCGCTTGGATGAACTGGTTATGTTCCACCCGCTTACGCGCGAAGAGCTCGGCGGCATCGTGGACATTCAGGTGGCGCAGGTTTCGGCCCGCTTGGCGGATCGCCGCATCAAGCTGGATGTTACCGATTCGGCGCGCGATTGGCTCGCCAACACCGGTTACGACCCGGCGTATGGCGCTCGCCCGCTGCGTCGTTTGGTACAAACCGAAGTCGGCGACCAGTTGGCGCGCATGCTGCTGGCCGGCGAAGTGCACGACGGCGACACCGTGCTTGTGGATCAGACCGGCGGCGACCATTTGGAGCTCTCCTCGTGGGCGCCGGGGCAGATTGACGACGATTTTTCGGCAGAGGCTAAGTGACGGTCGGAGTCATTCGGCTGATCGGTTTGGCCCGACTGACTGTTGATTGGCCGAGTCACGAAAACGGTCTAACCGTTGACGGTGGGCGGACTGCGCACATGCGGGTCCGCCCATTTTTCGTGCGATTGCGCGATTTTCTTTTGCGAAAACCGTTTTACCGTGACGGTTGGCGGTCATATGCCTGCAAAACCAAGCCTGCGACCGTCAAAACCGTCGCACCGATCAACACGGCGATCGCAAGCTTCGGCTGAAGCCCGAAAATCAGCCACAAAGCGAACGTCCACACCGCGATGACCATCGTCACGGTCGCGGTAATCTGCGTTACCCGCGTGCGAATCTCATATGTGATGCTGGCTTGGATAAGCGTATCCATGCTTTGCTGTGTTTCTTGCGTTTCTTGAGATTGTATTTCTTGCTTTTCTTGCGATTGTGCGGTCGGAATATCGCCTTCCGATGCTTTCTTTGCCATGGGGCGTCGCGCGATCAGCGAAATCGCAAGCGATAGCACGGCGACCATGCTTGCGAAAGCGAAATACTGATTGCGTGACCCCGCGGGGAAAATCCATGACACCACGCACGCCAGCAGACTGTAGACGTACACGATGGTCATGGCGAGCGACAGCAGCGAATCCGCGTTGGGCGTGTGGCTTTTCAGGGCGGCGATACCGCGATTGTGCATCGGCGCGGCGCAGTAGAACATGACCGGCGTGGCGATGATGGCGTGCAGCCATGGATTGGTCAGCCAGTGGGGAAGTGTGATGCCGCCGAATGTCAGTATGGTTACGGTGAATGTGGGAGCGGTCAGTATGGTTGCGATGGCGAGACTCTTGGCGATGTCGCTTCGGTGTGTTGCGCCGGCTGCCTCGTCTGGATTTTCGGTGTGATTTTCGGTGTGATTCTTGGCGGGCTTGTCATCGGTGATGCGTTGGTGGGAGGGGGCTATGTCATCGTTTTCGCCTAGGAATAGCCTGAGGATGGCCCAAGTGGCCACGGCCGCCGCAACAATCGCCGCCACCGTCATAAACAAATCGAATCCCATGTGTTTCCGAACCCCCGGATTGCCTCTTGAATGCCTCTCGAATATTCAGCGTGCTCGCGTTGCCGCATGTTCGTGAGCATGCTTTCGGCTCCAAGCATAATGCAGCTGGGCATGGATGTCTTGCGAACTTTGATCTTCCAAGATGTCTTGGTCATGCTGTTATATAGAACATATGTTCGACAATCCTGTGTTTGTGGTGATTCTTCTGGTGGTTGTGGCTGCGCTTGGAGCCGCGGCCGGCTTTTTTGCGGGCCGTTCCAAAGGGCAGGAAATGGCCCGTGATGCGAAAACCGCTGATCTTAACGAGGCGAAAGCGCAGATCGAAGCTGATCGGCAGGAAATCAGCGAATTGTCCACGGCGGTGACCCAATACCGCACGCAGGCGGAAGGGTTGGCCCAACAGCTGACCTATCTCAAATCGCAGCTCGCGCAGGCCCAGCGGGCCGAACAGGAACGTGTGGAGCGGGAGCGTGAGCGTGCCGCGGCCGAAGTGGAACGCAAGCAGGCCGAAAACGAGCGAAAACTGCAGGAGCAGAGCAAGGTATTGTCCGCGCTAGCGCCCGTGCAGAAGAATCTTGACGCCTTGCAGCAGAAGGTCTCGCAAATCGAAGAAGGGCGTAAACGGGAGATGGGTGCGCTTGGCGAGCAGCTCAAAGGCCTTGGCGAGCAGCAGGCTCGTCTTGACCGCGAAACCAACGCCCTGTCGTCCGCGTTGCGCAACAACAAGGTGCGTGGTGCGTGGGGTGAGGCGCAGCTGAGGAACATCGTGGAATCCGCGGGACTGCTGGAACATGTGGATTTTGACACGCAGGTGGTCGTCACCGACGTGGATGGGCATACGCAGCGTCCGGATATGGTCATCCACATGCCGGGCGGCAAAACCATTCCGATCGATGCGAAAGCGCCGTATGCCGACTACCAGAAGGCGTGCGAGATTCCCGATACCGCCACGCCCGAGGAGCTGACGCGAAAGTCGGAGCTGCTGCATGCGCATGCCAAGGCAGTGCGTGAACATGTGAAGACCTTGGGCGACAAGGCCTATTGGAACGCGTTCGACGATGCCCCCGATTTTGTGATCGCCTTCATCCCCAACGAATCCCTGCTGCAGGCGGCTTTGGAAACTGACCCGACGCTGATGGATGACGCGTTTGCACGCAAGGTGGCTTTGACCTCGCCGATCACCCTATGGGCGGTGCTGAAATCCGTGGCATACGCGTGGCAGCAGCAAAGCCTGACCGATGACGCGAAAATGCTGTTCGACCTGTCCCGCGAATTGTATGAACGGTTCGCGGTGTTGGGCGATCGTGCCACCAAACTCGGGTCCGCCATCACCAAAACTGTGGGAGCCTACAATGCGTTCGCATCGTCGCTGGAGTCGCGCGTGCTCGTCACCGCACGCAAGCTGCAGCGCGTCGACCAGAGCAGAATCATCGAAGCCGTAAACATGATCGCGCCAGAAAAGGCCGATGTCCGCGAACTCACCGCTCCTGAAACCAGTGAACAGTGATATCTGACTAAATACGTGTCGGCATAAGTAAGGTTTGACGAGTAGAAACGGTAGGCTGGGAATATGACCGAAGAGAAGACTTTCCGTAAGACCAATCCGGTTGCTGTGCCTGCCGATGCTCCTGAGCATAGCGACATCGATTTCGCCATGCTTGAGCCGCGTGACCAGCTGAAGTCGCTGTTGCAGGCAGAGATGGCCGACAAGCCGTTCTCGGAGCTTTCCTCTGTATTGTTCGATCATCGTGGCGCTTCGATTGTCGGGCATATTCTGCTGGACGCGTTGGAAGAATCCGGCTATTCCGTGGATGATTTCGACGCCGTGGGCGCGTTGACCGCGGCCGCGGTTCCGCTGGTGTCCGCCATGATTCAGGCGGCCGCTTCGCGCGGTGAGAATCTCAACGGTTTTGTGATGGATTTCGTGTATCCGTCCATTAAGGGACCGTCGATCGCGGGTAAGCGCGTGGTGTTGCTGGATTCCTGGCTGTCTGAAAAGTCGTATGTGCAGACGTCCTCTTTGGTTACCTTGCGCAATGGCAATGAGTTGAGCCTTGATTTCTCCGTGGTGAAGAACGAGGGCGCCGAGGTGCTTGCCGTCGCTTCGCTGATCGGCGGCGTTGACATGACCGAGCCGACGATCAAGGTCATCAATCCGGTGGATGGGTCTGAATCCGAGCTGCCGTTCGTTGAAGTGTTCAAGGAATCGGAGCTTCACTAGGTATCCTGTTGACCAGCCATTGGCGATACGAGGTTCGTAAGGAGGAATCGCGTGCATCAGCCTCATCCCATTGATATTGCAGCGAAAGCATCTGGCGAGCCGGTCTTTCGCGAGGTGGGTGTAGGGCCGTGGGCCGAAACACATCCGGGTGAGCCTCGTCCGGATGATCCGCAATCTGTAAATTATGATCGCCGATTCGACTCGTCTTTGCTTGACGAGGGCGATCGTCGCAACGTGCTTGACCAGTATCGCTACTGGGCGGTCGCGGCCATCAAAGCCGATCTTGACGCTCGCGGTCGCCATGATTTCGAAGTCGCCGTGGAAAACTGGACACACGATTTCAACATCGGATCCATGGTGCGCACGGCGAACGCGTTCCAAGCGAAACGTGTGCATATCGTCGGACCGCACAAGTGGAATCGTAAGGGGTCGCTGATGACGGAGCTGTACCAGCACGTCGAAAACCACCCTTCCATAACCGAACTTGTCGAATGCTGGAAGCTGCGCATTGCCGGAGAAATCGCGGCGGCGCAATCGCAGGCGGACGCCATCGCATTTCGTATGCATGAAAGCGCGGGAAAAAATGTGGAAGCTGGAAACGATGCCGGCGTAAGCGATGCTTTGTTGGATGAAGGCCGTGTTGCTGGATGCGCTCCATCTGGCATTTCGACGGATGCTTCGGATGCAAGCGGCGTTGGGAATGGATTCGAGCCTACCTGCATGGCGCAATTGGCTGCGATTGATCAGCGTATTGCCGAGTTGAAGGCGGCGCGGGTTATTGCGCTTGATATTATTCCGGGTGCGGTGCCGATGGAAACGTACCGTTTTCCGAAGCGTTGCCTCATGCTGTTTGGCGCGGAAGGCCCGGGATTGTCCGAAAAAGCGCTTGAGTTGGCCGACGATGTGGTTTACATCTCCCAGTTCGGTTCGGTGCGTTCCATCAATGCCGGAGCTGCGGCCGCCGTTTCCATGCACGCATGGATCTCCCAGCACGCCGCTCCCCAGCTCTAACCTCCATCTCCTATCGTCCAAAATCCTCCAGTGACTGGAAGAATCGGGACGATTGGAGTTCTGTCAGCGGGATGATTGTTCCAGTGGGTGGAGGTTTTGGGTCTCCTGTGGGGCGTCTGGCGGGGTGAGTCCTTCAGTGACTGGCGAGGTTGGGACTTTAGTACGGTGTTCTGCGGGAAGATTCCTCCACTTACTGGAGCAATCTTCCCGCTAACAAGCCTGTCAGAGTCCTGATTCTTCCAGTCGCTGGAGGAATCTTCCCTCTGAAAGCCTCACCAGAGACCCAAAACCTCCACCCACTGGAGCAATCTTTCCGCTGAGTGCTCTGCTAGAGTCTAGATTTCTCCACCCTCTGGAGGAATCTTCCCGGCGGCGAGCTTCTCAACGTTCCGATTCCTCCACTTACTGGAGGAATCTTCTCGCAGATGATTACCCTATGAAACGCAAGGAACCCCAGCACGCCGCAGTTTCGCAATCAGCGGTTTTTGCTGGACTGCATCGTCAAAAGTTAATCTGACAATTTCCGTAACTCCTGCGCGAAAAAGCGCTTGCTCGCGTTCTCGCTCGGCCTGAACGGTCTCCTGGATGCTCCTACGATCAGTCATTTTCGGATCAACGTATTTTGCTGTGCCGTCAAGTTCTCCGACAATAATACGTCCATCGGTTGTGCGCCATAAAAAATCGACCCTAAATTGTTTTCCCGTAAGCGAGTCGGCGAAGGAGACTTGCAATTGAGGAACCGCAAAACCGTTTTCAATCATGACTGCCCGAGCAAAAGATTCACCGCCATTTTCACTTCCTGCGTCGGTATATCTCAACAATTTGAAGATGCGCGAGCAATCGAGTGTCGTGCGTGCGCATTCCTGCAAGATCTGCTTTTCTTCGATTCCGTCTGCTGCTGCATCATCGAAAATCGGCAGGGAATAGATGAACTCTAACGTCCGTCCACAGTCCAATAAGGTACGAGGGGGATTAGTGACATGGATTCCGTTTGCGAGTACCGCATTTTCTCTGGGATATGGGCTGTAGATGATATTGAGTTTGTCGTGCGGCCGGTATGATCCGTGATTGGGCAATGTTATGGTCAGTCCTTGCCGGTGCAGGAATCGCGGGTGGTCGAATCCGTGGGCTGCGGCGGCTGTTATTCCTGCGAAAACCCAGTTGGGGTGGAGCCTGCTGAGGGTTCGTGCCGCGTGCAACGATTGTTCGGGCTCGTTCAGCTGATTCCAATATTCGGCACGGGCGAATAGCCCTGGGTATGGGCGCGCCAAATCTCCCGCGCGGTATCTGCGATATAGTCCCTTCTGGATGAGAGGGTCACTGCTGTGTGCGCATCGTTGCGCATTTTCTGTTTGATCGAGCAGCGCATCGATTTGAGGATATGCTTTCATGATTTGACGCTACCTTGTTGTGGCTCTGCTATGGAAGTGCGATCGGCAAATGTGGATAGAGGATGCTGTTTCGGGCGTGTCTGTGGATAACTTACGGGTTTTGTGGATAACTGGGTGGTTGTTTTGCAGATAAGTGCTTGTATCCGCTTGTTTTGTGTGAATTTTTGTTGTTTTCTTCTATTGGTTGGATATTTTTAAGTATTGGGATGCCGTTCAGAGTCCAGATTCCTCCATTGGGTGGAGGTATTGGGACTGTGGATGGCTGGCTTGCGGGAGAATTCTTCCATTGGGTGGAGGAATAGGGGCTCTGACGAAGCGCTAGTGGGAGAATTCATCCAGTGGCTGGAGGTTTTTAGATGGTTGTATTGCTTTTAGTGTCCGTTTTGTTCCAATGACTGGAGGATTTTGGCCTCTAGTGGGACCTTCCGCGGGAGGATCCTTCCATCTTTGGAGGAATCCGGACTCCAGCAGAGCGTTCAGCGGGAAGATTCTTCCAGCGGGTGGACGAATCGGGACGATGAGAGGCTGGTTTGGGCCCGGATTGTTCCAGTGAGTGGAGGTTTTGGGACTGTGGCTGGAGGTTTTGGGACTGTGGCTGGAGGTTTTGGGACTGTGGATGGCTTGTTGGCGGGAAGAATCCTCCAGTGTCTGGAGGGATTTGCCCGGTGAAACAGCGTTTGGCGTCCTTTTGTTCCAGTGGGTGGGGGATTTGGGACGCTGACAGAGCTGGGGTGTTGGTGCGGCGGGCTGTTGCGGTTAGCGTGTGGGGCTGCCGGGCGGCATGCAGTGTGGGGCTGCCGGGGGAATTGGGACTTTGGTGGGGTGGTAGGGCGGGAGCGTGGTGGGGCTGCCGGGCAAGGCGAAATGGGCGGGCACTCGTCACACAGACGCGTTAATGTTAGGGACATGCCTACTTTCACCAAAGAAGAAATCGTGCATCTGGGCGATTTGGCCCGAATTGCACTCACTGACGAGGAGATCACCCGTCTGCAGGGCGATCTGAACGTCATCGCAGAATCCATCAACAAGGTCCAGGAAGTCGCTACCGACGATGTGGAACCAACCGCGAACCCGATTCCGCTGGAAGCCTACCTGCGTCCGGATGTGCCGGAAACCCCGCTGACTCAGGAAGAGGCCACCGCGGGAGCCCCGGTTTCCGAGGCCGGCATGTTCGTTGCACCGCGCATTCTGGGGGAGGAGTGACATGAGCGAACTCGTCAAGCTTTCCGCCGCTGAGATGGCGGCCAAGATCAAGTCCAAGGAAGTCTCCAGCCGTGAACTGGTTGAAGCGCATCTCGAAGTCATCGAGGCCGCCGAGCCGAGCATCAAGGCTTTCCTGAAGGTGTCCGGCGATCAGGCCCTCGAACAGGCCGACGCCTTCGATGCCAAGTCCGATGAGGAAAAGGCAGCACTGCCGGGACTCGCCGGTGTGCCGATCGCCATCAAAGACATGATCGTCACCAAGGGCATCGAAACCACCGCGGCCTCCAAGATCCTCGAAGGCTGGGTGCCCCCGTACGATGCCACCGTCATCGAGAAGCTCAAGGCAGCGGGCATGCCGCTGCTGGGCAAGACCAACCTCGATGAGTTCGCTCAGGGTTCGTCCACCGAGCATTCCGCCTACCAGACCACACACAATCCGTGGGATACCGAACGTGTTCCGGGCGGTTCCGGCGGTGGTTCCGCGGCTGCCGTGGCCGCATTCGAAGCCCCGCTCGCCCTGGGTACCGACACCGGTGGCTCCATCCGTCAGCCGGGCTCGCTGACCGGTACCGTCGGTGTCAAGCCGACCTACGGCGGTGTCTCCCGTTTCGGCGCAATCGCCATGGCTTCCTCGCTCGACCAGATCGGCCCATGCTCCCGTACTGTGCTCGACGCGGCCCTGCTGCAGGAAGTGATCGGAGGCCACGACAAGCGCGATTCCACGTCCATTCCGGAAGGCCCTCGCCCGATGGTGGCAGCCGCCCGCGAAGGCATGAAGCGTGATCTGAAGGGCCTCAAAGTCGGCCTGATCAAGGAGCTCGGCGGCGAAGGCTTCCAGCCGGGCGTTATGGCACGCTTCAACGAAGGTGTCAAGAAGCTTGAGGAGATGGGCGCTGAAGTCACTGAAGTGTCTCTGCCGCACCTGCCGTATTCCCTTGGCGCGTACTACATCATCATGCCGTCCGAGGTCAGCTCCAACCTGGCCCGTTACGATGGCATGCGCTACGGTCTGCGCGTCATGCCGCCGGCAGGCGTTCCGCAGACCGCCGCCAACATGATGGCCTACACTCGTGAAGCCGGTTTCGGCGACGAGGTCAAGCGTCGTATCATCCTTGGCACGTATGCCCTGTCTGCTGGCTATTACGATGCTTGGTACGGTTCCGCACAGAAGGTGCGCACCCTGATCATCGACGATTTCAAGAAGGCTTTCGAGAAGGTCGACGTGCTTGTTGGCCCGACCAGCCCGGTCACCGCATTCAAGTTCGGTGAGAAGACCGAGGATCCGATGGCCATGTACGCCATCGATATCACCACCATTCCGGCCAACCTTGCAGGCGTTCCGGCCATGAGCATTCCTGCTGGTCTGAGCGACGACGGCTTGCCGGTTGGCTTCCAGTTCCTCGCTCCGCAGCAGCGTGACGAGGCCATGTACAAGCCTGCCGCGGCACTTGAGGCGGCTCTCGAGGAAGACTGGAACGGTCCGATCTGGCAGTCCCTGAAGACCCCGTGGCTCGACGGCTTGAACAAGTAGGAAGCATCGGAGGAAAGAAAACAAAATGGCTGAAAAGTTGATGAAGTACGCCGATGCCGTCAAGAAGTTCGATCCGGTCATCGGTCTGGAAACCCATGTTGAGCTGAGCACCACCACGAAGCTGTTCTGCCCGGCCGAAGTCTCGTTCGGTGGCGATCCGAACAGCCAGCTCACCCCTGTGAGCCTTGGTCTGCCGGGTTCTCTGCCGGTGGTCAACAAGACCGCAGTCGATTACGCCATCAAGCTGGGTCTTGCCCTGCATTGCGAAATTGCCGAGTGGAGCCAGTTCGCGCGTAAGAACTACTTCTACCCGGACATGCCGCGCGATTACCAGATCTCGCAGTATGACAAGCCGACCAACGGCAACGGCTATCTTGATGTGGAACTTGAAGACGGCACCGTGTTCCGTGTGCCGATCGAACGCGCCCACATCGAAGACGACGCAGGCAAGAACACCCACGTCGGTGGCGCTGACGGCCGTATCGAAGGCGCTGACCACTCCCTGGTCGACTACAACCGTGCAGGCGTTCCGCTGATCGAAATCGTGACCAAGCCGATCGTTGGCGCAGGCGATCGTGCTCCGGAAATCGCCGGTGCCTACATGCGCGCCATCCGCGACATCGTGCGTGCGCTTAATATTTCCCACGCTCGCATGGAGCAGGGCAACATGCGTGCCGACGTGAACGTGTCGCTGCGCAACAGCCCGTCCGATCCGTTCGGCACCCGTTCCGAAACCAAGAACGTGAACTCGTTCCGCGGTATTGAAAAGACCATTCAGTATGAGATTCGCCGTCAGGCGGCCATTCTGAGCGAAGGCGGCGAGATTCTGCAGGAAACCCGCCACTGGGATGAGGCTTCGCAGACCACCGCAGGCGGCCGCGTGAAGTCCGATGCCGACGATTACCGCTACTTCCCGGATCCGGATCTGGTGATGCTGCACATCACCAAGGAGCACATCGAAGAGATGAAGGCTCAGATGCCGGAAATGCCGCGCGAGCGCCGCAACCGCCTGAAGGGCGAGTGGGGCTTCAACGATTTGGAGATGCGTGACGTGCTCAACGCCGACGCTCTGGATCTGCTTGAGGAGACCGTCAAGGCTGGTGCCACCGCCGCAGGTGCCAAGAAGTGGTGGCTGGGCGAGCTGAGCCGTGAAGCCAACAACAAGGGCGTGAGCCTCGAAGAGCTGCCGATCGCTCCGGCCGATGTTGCTGAGGTTGAGAAGCTGATCGCCGATGGCAAGCTCAACGACAAGCTGGCCAAGCAGACCGTCGCCGGTGTGCTTGCTGGCGAAGGCACTCCGGATGAGGTCGTCAAGAAGCATGGCTTCCAGGTCGTGTCTGATGACGGCGCTCTCGAAAAGGCCGTGGATGAGGCTCTCGCAGCCAATCCTGACATCGTTGAAAAGCTCAAGAGCGGCAATATGAAGCCGATGGGCGCCATCATTGGTGCCGTCATGCGTGCCACTCGCGGTCAGGCTGACGCAAAGGCCGTCACCAAGATCGTGATGAGCAAGATCAAGTAACGTTTACAACGATTGCTGACGATTACAGCCGATTGTTGAATCGCAGGAAAACGCACGTTCCAAAAAGCTTGGGACGTGCGTTTTCTTTTCGTTATTCCGGAAAAGGGATTTCAAAGAAAGAGAATGCATAATCGCGAAGCGCATTTTCTTACGATTGCCGACATGTCCTTCAACATCAGGTTATGCTGGTAGAGGAATATGTACAGCGATTGCCGCCGCGCGGATTCACAGCTGACATACAGTCGGGTACAATACCCTCGGTATGGGTGCGGCGACGGTCGTGCCTGCAATGATGTAGGGGACAGGAATAATGCCAGAACAAGTTGAGGCTGCGACACAGGAGCAGTTGGACCAGCAGTCGCGTGAATTGCCGGATCTCATCGTCATTCCGTCTATCAAGGGCGAGATGGTGCATCTGCGTCCGTCCGTGATCGAAGATCTTGAACGTATGGACGCCATTGGGGCGTACATCGGCGCTTCCGGAATCACCGGCAAGGATCGGGTTGCCGAGCGTGGCGCGGTGCATGCGTGGGTGCGTCGTTCCGTGGCATGGTCCCAAGGCGAAACGCCGACCGAATCCGGTGTGGGGGATCCGGAGTCGCGTCGCACGATCGCATGGTCCATCATCACCGAAGCCGACCATGATGGCGATGGCGAGATCGATGCCGCGAATTCCGACAATGTGATTGGCATGATTTTCCTGATCGATATTGACGGTTGGGCTCGTTCCGCGCGCATTCAGGTGGTGCTTGGCAAGGATTACCGCGGCCGTGGCTATTCGCGTGACATCATGCCGCGCGTGATGACGTACGGACTTGCGCCGGAACCGGCAGGCCTTGGCATGCATCGCATTTGGGTTGCCGTGCCCGAGCAGAACACGCGTTCCGTGTCCGTGTACCAGTCGTTGGGATTCGTGCCGTCCGGTCGTTCGCGCGACGCCTTGTGGAACGCTTCGCAGAACCGTTACCAGGATCTGATCGTTATGGACACGCTGGTTGACGAGTTCGACCCGATCCGTTCGCTTGACGCGTTCGGCATGCATGTGATCGAAGATAATCCGGGCGTCAAGGAAGCGTTGAGCGCGCGCGAGCATTCCATTGCCATCCGACTGAATGAGAAGAATGCTTCGAAGCATGATGCGGAAGGTACGGATGTCAACGATGCCGCGGCAGCTGCGCAATCCGTGCAGAAAGCTTCTTCCGATGGTGCTGGTGACGTGGCCGAGGCTGTGCGGAAGGACGCGGAAGGCGCGGAACCTGCGCGACAAAGCGAGCATGATGATCGCAAGTCCGTTACTGGCGATGCCGATGCCGAAAACAGCTGGCCGTACACGGCGGGCGAGCGTAAGACGTCGAAGGAAGCTTGGTGGCGCACGCTTGGTCGTGGTCGCAAGCGCGATACGGAAGGTAAGTGATGAGCGCCGAGGATCTCGATAATTACGAAACCGACGCGGAACTGGCTCTGTATAAGGAGTATCGCGACGTAATCAAGCTGTTTACGTATGTTGTTGAAACGGAACGTCGCTTTTATTTGGCGAATAAAGTCGATTTCAATGTGCGTTCCGCAGGCCAGGACGTGTATTTCGACGTGCGCCTGACTGATGCTTGGGTGTGGGACGTCTATCGTTCCAGTCGTTTCGTCAAGAACGTGCGTATCGTCACGTTCAAGGATGTCAATGTTGAGGAAGTGCAGAAAACCGATATTGACATTCCTGATTCCATCTAGCTGCGCAGTTGCCGGTCACGCGGTTGCTGGTCGCGTAGTTGGATTGCGTAATGTGGTTGCGCGCTTTGACCGCGCAGTCGGGTCGTGCATCGGCCGGTTTGATGATTGCGTTTTGCGTGATGCGATAGCCGTATATCCGGCTGACTTGGCTTGATTTTGTAAGCATTCGCACAAGTTGCGGTGTTCGTTTCCCTACCCTCGGGTAAACTATCAGGGATTTTTGTTTTCGTAAGGAGACCTCAAAGTGACGCAAAAGCAATCCGTGGTGATTATCGGCGGTGGCCCTGCAGGCCTGACTGCCGCTTGGGAGCTCGTCAAGGACGGTGGCTCCGAGAACTACGACGTGACTGTGTTGGAAGCGACCCGCGAATTCGGCGGCATCTCCCGCACCGTCAAGCATGATGGCAACCGTATGGATATTGGCGGCCATCGTTTCTTCTCGAAGGACGAACGCATCATGGATTGGTGGAAGGGGGTCCTGCCGCTGCAGGGCGCGCCAAGCTATGATGACAAGAAGCTCGGTCGCGAGCACGATATGGAACCGGGCGGACCGGATCCGGAAGTCGAAGACAAGGTGATGCTTAAGCGTCATCGCGTGTCTCGTATTTACTGGAACCGCCACTTCTTTGACTACCCGATTTCCCTGAGCGCCAACACGTTGAAGGCCATGGGTCCGAAGCTTACGCTTGTTGCCGGCTTCAGCTATCTGAAGTCCATGGTGCACAAGCTGCCGGAAGACAATCTGGAGAACTTCTACATCAATCGTTTCGGCCGCAAGCTGTATTCCATGTTCTTCGAGGGGTACACCGAGAAGCTGTGGGGTCGCCATCCGTCCCAGATTTCCGCCGATTGGGGTGCGCAGCGCGTCAAGGGCCTGAGCATTATGGGCGTGCTGAAGAACGCGTTCCAGAAGCTCCTGCCGAAGAAGCGCAGCAATGCTGAGGTTGAAACCTCGCTGATTGAGGAATTCTGGTATCCGAAGTATGGTCCGGGCCAGCTGTGGGAAACCGTCGAGGCCAACTGCGAGGCCGCGGGCGTGAAGGTCATCACCGACGCGAACGTGGTGGAGATTCGCCAGGCCGACGGCAAGATCGCATCCGTGGTATATGAGGATTCCGAAGGCAACCGCACCGAAATGGCCGCGGACGACTTCATCTCCTCCATGCCCGTCAAGGATCTCATCAATGCCGTGGACGCTTCCAGCAAGCCCGCGCCGAAGGACATGACCGAAATCGCCAACGGCCTGCCGTACCGCGACTTCGTGACCGTTGGTCTGCTCGTCAAGCACCTGCGCCTGTCGAACACCACCGACATTCCCACCCTCGGCAACCCGCCGATCGTGCCTGATTGCTGGATTTACGTGCAGGATCCGGGCTACAAGGTCGGCCGTTTGCAGATCTTCAACAACTGGAGCCCGTACCTGGTCAAGGACGTTGACAACACCGTGTGGATCGGTCTTGAATACTTCTGCGAAGAAGGCGATTCCTTCTGGAACATGTCTGACGAGGAAGCGAAGAAGTTCGCCATCCAGGAGCTTACGCGCATGCAGATCATCAACGGTCCGCAAGACGTGATCGACTCCCATCGTGAGCGCGTGAAGAAGGCGTATCCGGCATATTTCGACACCTACGATCGCATGCCTGAGCTCGTGGAATACCTCGATTCCTTCGGCAATCTGTATTGCGTCGGCCGCAACGGCCAGCATCGTTACAACAACATGGATCATTCCATGGCCACTGCAATCGAGGCCGTCGGCAATATCAAGAACGGCAAGACGTCCAAGAAGAACGTATGGTCCGTCAATACCGACAAGAGCTATCACGAGGAAAAGTAGGTTCCGGCAAGACCTGCACCTGTTGCTGTAAAGCATGTGGTAAAGCGAAAGACCCGTCATGTGATCGCATGGCGGGTCTTTCGCATTGTGATTTGCGATTTGTCATTGACTTGAATGCTTGATTGGCATGAATACGTTGGCACGCCTACGTTGCGTTGGTCTGGATGACGTTGTATGGTTAGGGAAGTTCGAAAGCCGTGATATTTCGCGGCGGACCTTCAGTGGCGGAAATTTCCGTATCTCTTTTTTACAGCTGTTGCAGGCGTGTGCTTGCGAAAGCTAGGGGAAAGGCAAAAACCAGTGGCAACCAGCCCGAATCTTGAAGACATGAAACTGCCTGAGCTCAAGGAGCTCGCCAAGCAGATGGGCCTTCGTGGCACCTCCACCATGCGTAAGCCGGAACTTATCGCGACGCTTCAGGCCGCTCGTTCCGGCGGTGAAGCGCCTGCCGGTGTGACCGTGCGAGCTCCGAAGTCCGCTGCACCGGCCGCTCCGGTGGCTCCTGCTGAAGCCCAAACCGCAGACGCTGAGGTCGCGGCGAACACGGCTGAGGAATCCGGCAAGTCCAACGAGGCTGAGCAGTCCGAAAAGCAGACGGCCAAAACCGTTAGGAAGACCCTTGCCGGACGTGCTGATAGCGCTGAGCGTGCGGAGCGCTCCGAACAGACGGAACGTGCCGAGCGCACCGAGCGTGTTGACCGTCGCAAGCAGGCTGAGGCTCCGACGAGCGAGGAGGCGGCCGATGTCATGGCCGCGGTGAACGCCCTGGACAGCATCGATGAGGCTCCGAAGCGCCGTCGCCGCCGTGATGCGGACGCTGCCACCGATCTGCTGGCCGAACTGGGATTGGACGATGCTTCGCCGAAGCAGGATGATCGTCGTCGCCATCGTAAGGATGATGCGTCCGACGTTGAGCCGCGCCGTCGCCGTCGTGCGGTGGAAGGGCCGAAGGATGAGGACGTTGTGCGCGATCTTGATGACATTCTCGCCACGTTGCCTTCGCAGGGCAGTGATGATGACGAACGTCGTGACGAGGCTGAAGACGGTGATTTCGCGCGTCGTGGTCGCGGTCGCGCCAGCGATAGGGGTGACCGCGTGGATCGTCGTGGCCGTCGCCTGCGTGGCCGTGACCGCGATTATGACGAGCGTGACGAGCGTCGTGGCCGTACCGGCGACCGCAACAATGATCGCAACGAGCGTAACGATCGCGTCGAGCGCAACGAGCGCACGGATCGCAATGTTGAACGCGAACAGCGTCACGAGGAGCCGAAAGAGGATCTCGTGCCTGTCGCGGGCATCGTCGACGTGCTCGATTCCTACGCTTTCGTGCGTACCTCCGGCTATTTGCCGGGTCCGAACGACGTGTACGTTTCCATGGGCCAGGTCAAGAAGTATGGGCTGCGCAAGGGTGATGCCGTGCACGGTTCCATCCGTACCCCGCGTGAGGGCGACCGCCGCAACCAGCGTCAGAAGTTCGTGCCGCTGCAGTCCATCGACTCCATCAACGGCATGACCGTGGAGGCCGCACAGAACCGTCCGCAGTTCAACAAGCTCACTCCGCTGTATCCGCAGGAGCGTCTGAAGCAGGAAACCGCGCCGAACAAGCTCACCGGCCGTCTCATCGACATCGTGGCGCCGATCGGCAAGGGCCAGCGTGGCCTGATCGTGTCTCCGCCGAAGGCCGGCAAGACCATCACCCTGCAGAACATCGCCAACGCGATCGCCACCAACAATCCGGAAGTCCACCTGATGGTCGTGCTCGTGGACGAACGTCCGGAAGAGGTCACCGATATGGAACGTACGGTGCAGGGCGAGGTCATTTCCTCCACCTTCGACCGTCCGGCCTCCGACCACACCACCGTCGCCGAACTCGCCATCGAACGCGCGAAGCGTCTCGTGGAGCTTGGCCAGGACGTGGTGGTGCTGCTTGATTCCATGACCCGTCTGGCCCGTGCCTACAACATCGCCGCTCCGGCTTCCGGCCGTATTCTTTCCGGTGGTGTGGATGCCCAGGCGCTGTACCCACCGAAGAAGTTCTTCGGTGCCGCTCGTAACATCGAAAACGGCGGCTCTCTGACCATCATCTCCTCCGCACTGGTGGAAACCGGCTCCAAGATGGACGAGGTGATTTTCGAGGAGTTCAAGGGCACCGGCAACATGGAGCTGCGCCTGAGCCGCGAACTGGCCGACAAGCGCCTGTTCCCGGCCATCGACGTGAACGCTTCCGGCACCCGTCGCGAGGAACTCATCACCGATCCGCAGGAGCTGCCGATCATCTACCGTCTGCGTCGTCTGCTTGGCGGTCTGGAGCCTGAGCAGGCTTACCAGACGCTTGTGCCGCGTCTGAAGAAGACCGCGACCAACCGTGATTTCATGGCGTCGCTGATCCAGCAGAGCGGCAATACCGCGAATAACGGCAACAGCTAATCGCAGGTAATCGCAATCTGCGGTTACGTATCCAAGGGTCGTATGACAATCGCCATGCGGCCCTTTTGTTTCGTTCGGTTGTCTTTCTGTTTGGCTGTTTTTCCGTTTTGCAGTTTTCAACTACTTTCGAATGCGTTTCGATTGTTTTTCGGAAGTTCCGCACGATTCGGCAATGTGGATGATCACGTTGTGGACATACGGTATGTAAAAACCGACGCACGAAAAAATACGAAATCGAAAGTAAAAAGACGAAAATAGTATTGCTATATAGGGGGTATATGAAAAAAATAGGAGAAAAATGATTGAAAATCGAAATTCGTTGGAAATGTTACGAAAATGCAGTTGACGGATTGTGTGTTGGGGTGGGTATGGTAATGGACGGAAACGTGAGCTGCATAGGGGAGTCGATCCTACCGGACTGATGCAGAATGCTTGTTAGAAAGGGGTATCTATGACAGGCAATGGCAACGAACCCGACACCACGCATGCGAGCGTGGGCCAATTCGACGATATCGACGAGACCATTCTCAGCATGCTGGAGAAAGACGGCCGCGCTACGCTGTCTCAGCTTTCGGACGCTACGGGACTGTCGATTTCCGCGGTGCAATCGCGCGTGCAGAAACTGGAACGTCGTAATGTGATTCTCGGCTACAAGGCCGTTATCGACGATGAAAAGCGTGGCCTCGCCGTACGTGCCTACATTGCGGTCACGCCGATCGATTATTCCAAGGAAGCCGAGATTCCCGCCAAATTGCAGGATATCGAAGGCATCATGTCATGCGATTCCGTGGCTGGGTCACCCAGTTACATGCTGACCGTGCGCGCAGCCTCGCCAAGCAAGCTTGAGGATCTGCTGAACGTCATCCACCAAACGGTGCCGGTGAGCACGGAAACCACGATTGTGCTGCAACGGTACTTCTCCAAGTGACATGCGCGCGGTAGTCTTGTACGCATGAGCGATAGCGAACATGACTGGCTTCGGCCAGAAGAAGAGCATGAAACCGAAACCGTCATCGATGCGGGCACCGCGCAAAGCAATCCCGAGGTCGCCGATGCCGTGGCGAAAATCGCTGCATTGCGCCAGTCGATCGACAATGTCGACACGGCCATCGTTTCCCTACTGTCGGAACGCTTCAAATACACGTCCCAAGTGGGTGTGCTGAAAGCCCGCGCGGGTTTCGCGCCGGCCGATTACAAGCGTGAGGATTACCAGATCGAACGGTTGCACCGCATTGCTGTCGATGCCGGGTTGGATCCCGACATCGCCGAAATGTATCGCGAATTCGTGGTGACCGAAGCCAAGCGCAGGCATAAGCGCATCGCCGAGAACGGCGTCGATCCGGGTGTGCTCGACGTATTCGCCTGACCTGTCTGTTTTCCGCGAAATCGTTTCTTGCCGGGGCATGCCGCGCGCTACATTGATTGCTTTGGAACGTTGTTTTGATTGCGATTGAGAGGCTCGGCATGCGTCGTTCTGTTGCGTTTCGTGCATCTTGTGCCCATCATGCCGATAGCACGCGTGATGAGCGTGATATGCGTGTGGCGAGTGTCCATCTGCGGCACATGCTGGCTGCGTCCATTGCGGTAACGCTGGTTTCGGCGGCTCCCGTATGCGCGGTCGGGGTTTCGAATGTGGTTGATGCGGTGCGTCGGAACGGCGAGTACGTCTCGGCGGTGGCCTCGCACGATGTGATGAGCGCATATGAGTCCGTTGATGAGCCGGGCCGCTTGTATTTGACGAGTGACGCCGCTTCTGCAACTGATACGGACATGAATGCAGATGAGGGCGCGACGTCTTCGCAGCGCGTGCCGCAAGAGCGTGTGGAACTGCCGTGGGATATAACGGCGACCTTTACTTTGGACGGTCCGACCGTCAGCGCATCCAAGATTTCCGGTGCATCGGGCGTGGTCGGCATCCGCATCGATCTGAAATCGGAACGACCGGAGGAAACGGCTGATCTGACGCCGATCGTCGCGTTCACCATTCCCAACCGCGTCGGCAATGACGCGACCTCAGACGAAGGCGTGCTTGTGTCTGCCGGCAATTCGTCGACATTGGTCGCTGCGGTAGGCAAGCCGGGTGAGGATCTTACGATTCATACGTATGTGACTGCGAAAAACTTCACTATGAGTTCGCTGTCTGTTGCCGCTGTTGCCTGCGATTCCGAAAAAACTGGCTGCTATGGCAATCTCACCAGTTTGACCGATCGCGCATCCACATTGGTGGATGGTTTGACGAATGTCGGATCGCAACGCAACCATGAGCTCATCGCGCAGCTCGAACAACTGCGCGATCATGAAAAGGAGCTTGCCGAAACGACCATCGCCCAGCGTGAGCAGGAACATGAGCAGGCGTTCAACGGGTATATCGACGCGTACGTCGGCTCGTATACGACGCATCTTTCCGGATCGATTGGCGATACCACGCAACTTACCGCCATTCTCGGCACCGCGGCCGAATTGAACGGCGATACTGCGGTGGCGCAGTCCGTGGTCGATCTGGCCAACGCGGTCAACGATGTGAGCGCCGCATACCGACATACGGGTGCCGCCGACGCGGTGAACGAGGTGATTCGCACCATCGAACAGCGTGGCACATCCGGTTTGGTGGCGGAACTCAACAAGCGTGCGGGCGAGGAGCAGCAGCGTGGCGCCAAGGATTACAGTGCCGGCCAGTCGCAGCTTTCTTCGGCGATGATTCCGTATTCCATGGATTTCACCGACGCGTACACCGCTCGGCTTAAGGAATTAGGGGCTTCCGCAGGTTCGGCGCAAAACTTGGAATCTCAGGCGATTGCGGATGTGCGCAACAGCATTGACGGCAATGAGAAGTTGAAGTCGGCTTCAAGTAAGGTTGACGATGCGATGCAGGCGTTGGCGGATGCGAGCGAGCACACGGGTCAGGCCAGTGCGTTCCACCAGATCGTGCTTCGTTTTGCGGATCAGCTTGATGCAGGTGATGATTCGACCAGTTCCGACGATACTGTCGATGGTTCGGAAGTTACGTTGAAGGGGTCTATGGGACTTGCCTCGGCTTCGGAGACGTCGCTTGCGGGCCGTGCCGAGCGGGCGCGTATCAAGGCCCAACGCAAAGAGGAACGCGCGCAGGCGGATGCGGCCAATCAGCAGAACGCTTCCGACGGTACTGCGGCCAGCTTGGTGGACGACAAGAACGCCATCAGCATGGATGATGTGATGAGCTACGCGGGCGGCCTGCGATCGTCATTTGGCGCGGCTGCCGATACCACGTCGAAGAACGTTGCGAAAGTCGGGGGAGTGGAATCAAAGAAATCCAGCGATGGCGATTCGGTAGATTCCGCATCTGAAAATACTGGAACAACAGGAAAAACCGCATCTTCCGAAATGTTGATGACAAGTGCGTTGCCGATTGCAGCATACGGCATTGCTGGTTCCGGAAATCGCACGTTGATTGTGCCTGATAATAGCGATTTGATTGACGAGACCGTTGAAATTGCGGCCGCTGCCGAAATGTTGCAGCAGGCTTTGCAGAAGCTGTATCCGGATATGCCTGTGCAATCGCAGCCTGCTAAGGCCGCGCAATCTCAATATCTGCTTGCAGTTCCCGTTTTATAAAAATGTATAAACATAGGATCCAGATACACAAAGAGGGGGCCTTCCAATCGCGGAAGATCCCCTCTTGGGCTTTTTAGCCGGCTGAGCCGTTAAGCAGACAGTCCTGTGGACTGTCTGCAGGTGAAGTGAACGGCTTTGCCACGAAGGCTGCCGGTTTCCACTACAGTTGCCATTAGTTCTTCGGCTTTTTAGCCGGCGGCTCTCCAAGTTCGCTGTCGGCCACAATCACGTCGATGGCGGCTTCGGCATCAGCCTTGGCCTCCTTGACGGCTTCCTTGGCTGCTTCGGCGGTTTCCTTGACGGCCTTCAGTGCGGCGGCCGCTCCCATGAAGGAGATGCGTCCGACCACGCGACCGGCTTCGGCGATATCGCCCAATGCGCTTTCGATGGATTTGCGCGCTTCATCGGAAACGCCCAGCTGCACGGAAAGGATCGGGGTCTTCATCGAAACCTTGGCCTTCGACTTGATGCCACGCAGCGCGGCCAGAGCTTCACCGGCATGGGTGAGCAGCTCCGGGGAGACGGCTGCTGCGGCCGCATCGTACGTTTCAGCCTTCGGCCATGCGGCGTGGTGCACGGAGCCTTCGCCCTCATGCATCCAGCTCCACACTTCTTCGGTGGCGTACGGCAGGTACGGTGCCAGCAGGCGTGCGAAGGCATCCAAGCCCAGTCCCAGCGCGGTGCGGGCGGACTTCACGGCCTTCTCGCTCGGCACATGGCCGGTGGCGTCGGCGGTGCCGTACGCGCGGTTCTTGACCAGCTCGATGTAATCGTCGCAGAACTGCCAGAAGTAGTTTTCGATGACTTCCAAAGCCTTGGAATGCTCGTAGTTGTTGAGGCTTTCGGTGGCTTCGCGCACTACGAGGGCCATCTTGGCCATGGCTGCGCGGTCCAGCGGCTCGGTCACGTCGGCAGGGTTCCAGCTTGCGGTTGCCGGAGCGCCCACATGGTGGTTCTCATCCTCACGGCCGATGGCCAGTGCGAACTTGGTGGCGTTGAGCAGCTTGATGGCCAAACGGCGGCCGATCTTCATCTGGCCTTCGTCGTAGGTGGCATCCAGGCCCAAACGTGCCGCAGCGGCCCAATAACGCACCGCGTCGGCGCCGAACTGCTTGATCGGCTTGTCTGGCACAACTACGTTGCCCTTGGACTTCGACATCTTCTTGTGATCCGGATCAAGAATCCATCCAGACAGGGTGGCATTGGCCCACGGCAGACACTTGTTCTCGAGATGCGCGCGATCCACGGTGGAGAACAGCCAGGTGCGGATGATGTCCTGACCCTGCGGACGCAGGTCCATCGGGAAGGTGGCGTTGAAAATCGCCTGGTTCTCTTCGCCTGGCTCTTCCCAGCGGGTCACGATCTGCGGGGTGAGCGACGAGGTCGCCCACGTATCCATGATGTCAGGTTCGGCGGTGAAGCCACCGGGCACGTCGCGCTGGTCCTCGCTGTAGCCTTCCGGCACATCGTCGGTCGGATCGATCGGCAAGCGGTCCTCGCTCGGCACGATCGGATGATCGTAATCGGCGGTGCCATCTTCCTTCACCGGATACCACAGCGGGAACGGCACGCCGAAGAAGCGCTGACGGGAGATCAGCCAATCGCCATTCAGGCCGTTCACCCAGTTTTCGTAACGCACGCGCATGAAATCAGGATGGAAGTTCAGTTCGCGACCGCGTTCGATCAGTTCGGCGTTCAGCTTCTGATCGGTGCCGCCGTTCTTGAGGTACCACTGGCGGGAAGTGACGATTTCGAGCGGCTTGTCGCCCTTCTCGTAGAAGTTCGTCATACGCTTGGTCGGAGTCGGTTCGCCGTCAAGATCGCCGGATTCGCGCAGTGCGTCGACGATGATTTTGCGTGCGGAGAATGTCGTCTTGCCGGCGGTTTCCTGGAAGACGCGCTTGCCTTCCTCGTCTTCGATCCAGTCCGGGGTGTCCATCACGATGCGTCCGTTGCGCTGGATGATGGAACGCAGCGGCAGGTTCAGATCACGCCACCACTCAACGTCGGTCACGTCACCGAACGTACAGCACATGGCGATACCTGCGCCCTTGTCCATTTCCGCGGCCTTGTGCGCCAGAATCGGCACCTTCACGTGGAACAGCGGGGAGTAGACGTACTGGCCGAAATACGGCTTGTAACGCTCGTCATCCGGGTGCGCGATCAGTGCGCCGCAGGCTGCCAGCAGTTCCGGACGGGTGGTTTCGATGTAGATCGGAGTGCCGTCTTCGAAGCGGAACGCCACCTTGTGGTAGAAGCCCGGATATTCGCGGGATTCCAGCTCGGCCTGGGCCACTGCGGTCTGGAAGGTCACATCCCACAGGCCCGGAGCGTCTTTCTGATACGCTTCGCCGCGGGCCAGATTGCGCAGGAACGCCTTCTGGGCCACGCGCTGCGGGTGCTCGCCGATGGTGTGGTAGGTCTGCGTCCAGTCGATGGACAGGCCGAGGGAACGCCACAGCGCCTCGAACTGCTTCTCATCCTGGGCGGTGAGCTTCTCGCACAGTTCGATGAAGTTCTTACGGGAGATCGGAACCTGATCCTTGGCGTCGATCTTCTTGCCATCGGTGCCTTCGAACGGCGGTACGAAATCAGGATCGTACTTGAGGGAGGTGTCCACACGCACGCCGTAATAGTTCTGCACACGGCGTTCGGTTGGCAGGCCGTTGTCATCCCAGCCCATCGGGTAGAACACGTCGTAGCCGTTCATGCGCTTGAATCGCGCGATCACATCGGTATGCGTGTACGAGAACACGTGGCCCACGTGCAGGTGGCCGGAAACGGTGGGCGGCGGGGTGTCGATGGAATACACGGCCTTGCGGTCGCGGGTGCCCTGGAACTTGTAGACTTCGCTTTCGTCCCAGACTTCGCGCCACTTGTCTTCGAGACCGTCCACGCCGACCTTGTCGGGCAGCGGCGTGAGGTTCGCGTTGATGGTATTATCTTGGCTTTCAGTCATAAACGCTAGTCTAGAAAGCGAATGTGACAACTTACGGAACTGCAGCCGAATGCCGAAATCGCAAGAAAATCAGCGCAACACACGGATTGTCCGCAGTGTTCGGCGATCGATTGACAATCGCGGGAAAATCACTGCAACTTCACTCTGCTCAACGGCAGCAGACGGTCGGTCAGATTTTTCGGATATCCCTGCAATTGGTCGCTTACCGCCATGAAATTCTTGCGCGTGTACAGCCAGTCGCTTGCCGCGTTTTCGCTGACGGCGCGTGCATACGTGCGCATGCGTGCCTGATAATCGTCATCATTGGTGGCCGCCATCGCGTCCGCATATGCCTGCTGCACATCGCCGTTCTCATAATGGAACACGCTCTGGCCGTCGGTGAATACGCTCGCATCGTTTTCGCCGCTCATGGTGGTGAGCGCGATATTGTAGGTGCCCGCGTTCATGCGTTCCGTGACTTGCGCCGCGGAATCGAGCACTTCCAGATTGACGCCGATATTGAGCTGTTCGATCGCCGATTTCACGGTGTTGCCGATCTGCTCATATTCCTTGGGCACCAGCAGATCGATATCGGCGATATAGTATGCGCCGAAATAGCTGCGCATCCGCTGGCCCTGCTCAAGATTGTAGGGGAACAGTTCGCTCAGATCCTCATACCCGTCTTCCAGCGGGCTTATCGGGCCTCCGAGCGGCGAATAGGCGTCCGGAGCGTCTTTGGCGATGGTCTGCGCGTCGATGGCGTATCTCGTCATTTTGCGGATCTGCTCGTCGGAGAACGGGCTTTCGGTGCCGTTATTGAAGGCGAGCATCACTTTGTCGAAGCTGATGCCGCTGTCGGAGTTGATGCCGCTTTGCTGGTTGAGCTCATCGGCGGCAGACGCGCTCAACGGCAATGCCATGCTGATTTTCTTGGCTTCCATGGCGCTGACCAGCGAATCTTCGGAAGCGTAGTAATACAGCGTTATTTGCGATGCGGCGGCTTTGGTGCCCCAATACGAGTCGTTGCGCTGCAGCACGATCTGTGTTTTCGACGAGGCTTCCACGGTGAACGGTCCCGATCCCACGGCTTTCTTGCCGTAATTCGCCGTGCTTTCCTCATCGTAAACAATGCCGGCACGCCCGCTCAACGCGCGCAGCAGGCACGGATTCGGCTGATTGAGGGTGATGACCACCGTTTTTTCGTCGGGATTGGTGATTTCCTTGAGACTACCAAGTTGGTCGGATCCCACGTAATTGTTGTTGATGACGTTTTGCAGCGACCAGACCACGTCGGACGAGTCGAGCTTGTGTCCGTTGGCGAAGGTCATGTTGCTGTTGAGCGTGAACGTGTAGGTCAGTCCGTCGTCGGAAATCTGCCATGATTTCGCGATTGACGGCTGCAGTTTGTTGGTTTCGCTGCGTGACACCAGGGTTTCGTACACGTTTTCGAGCAGCGCCTGCTCCAGCGCGGTGCCCTGTTCGGTGCGGATGTCGAGCGATTCCGGCGCGCTGCCCTGAATGCCGATGGCCACGGAGGAGTCGGAAACGAGCGTGGTGAAGGAGGTAATCGGATTTTTGCGGTTCGTCAGCGACCAGCCCAGCCAGGTCATGACGCTGAGCATGATGGCGACGCCGAAAAAGATCAGCCATCGCGTGATTTCGGCTTTCAGCTTGGCTTCCCGCCCGTTTTCTTCTTCCATGGTGTCTTCCATGGTGCTGAGTCTAGTTGGCACAGGCTACAGCGGGCATGCGCGTTACGCTGCGAATGCGCTCGGACAGGTGTCGTTAAGGGGGCAGTTGAGGCAGTCGGGCTTGCGCGCATGGCATATGGCACGACCATGCAATATCAGCCTGTGAGACAGGTCCGTCCACTCTTCGGGCGGGAAGCAGGCGGTGATCTCTCGTTCGATGGCTTTGGGGTCGGGGGAGCCGCTCGCCCAGTCCGAACGCCAGCGCAGCCGCCCGGTCACACGGATCACATGCGTGTCGACAGGGAATCCCGGCACGCCAAAAGCATTGCCAAGCACCACGTTCGCGGTTTTGCGCCCGACCCCGGGCAGACTTGTCAAAGCATCCATGGTTTGCGGCACCTCGCCGTCGAACCGTTCGCACAATGCGTAAGAAAGTCCGATGATGTTCTTTGCCTTCGTATGATGAAATCCGATGGAATGAATGATGCTTTCCACGTGTTCGGGATTGGCGCTCGCAAGTGCGGCCGGTCCCGGATATTCGCCGAATAATTCCGGTGTGACCATATTCACGCGTTTGTCGGTGGTTTGCGCGCTTAGTACGGTCGCCACCAGCAGCTCAAACGGGTTTGAAAAATTCAGCGCGCATTTCGGATGCGGAATCTCCTCGCACAATACGGCGTATTCCTGATGCATGCGTGACAGTCGCGCTTGTTTCGATTCCCGGGGCATGGCACCAGTCTACCGTCGCATGAATATGCAATCGCGCGTACGAAAGTGAGATAGCCGACAGTCAGATCGCAAGTATCGTGGCAATCGCAAGCATCGCAAATCGCAGGCAATGCCAGCAATGCGAATAGTGCGACAATCAGTTTTCGCTCGAAGCGTTGTGGGCTGCGGCGTCCTTGGCCGCCGCCTCGCCTTCCTCTTCTTCCGGAGGATCAAAACGATAGCCGACATTGCGCACGGTACCGATCACATGCTCGTATTCGCCGCCCAGCTTGGCGCGAAGACGACGGATATGCACGTCGACGGTGCGGGTGCCGCCGTAATAGTCGTAGCCCCACACTTCCTGCAGCAGCTGCGCGCGGGTGAACACGCGTCCCGGATGCTGCACGAGGTACTTGAGAAGCTCGAACTCCTTGTATGCCAAGTCGATCGGATGCCCATGCAGACTTGCCGTATAGCCGTTGGTGTCCACCACCAGGTCGCCGGAGTGGATCATGCCGTCTTCGTTCTGCACGCCCGATTCTCCGGAACCGGAAACCGCATTGACCGGCGAGTTGCCGCGCTCGGATACCAAGCGAAGACGCCCCTCAACTTCGGCCGGGGAAGCGGACGCCACCACCACGTCGGCGATGCCCCACTGCGAATTGACCACGGTGAAGCCACCCTCGGTGAGGACGAGCACGATCGGCGTGGACAGTCCGGATGCATGAATCAGGCGGCACAATGTTTTCGCCGTGGCCAGATCATCTCGCGCATCCAGAAAAAGAATGGTGTTTTCCGGCATTTTCACCAGACTTGCCGCGTCCATTGGTAGCACGCGTACGCGGTGGGAAAGCAGCGCCAGAGAAGGAAGCACGGTAGCTGGGTCGCTAGCGAACGTCATAAGCGTCAGATCCGTCACGTTAGCTCCCTTTGTCTCTTGTGCTGGTTTTGTATCGTTGCCGCGATTGTACTCTTGTTGTGTGTTGTCGGCGTTTCATTAATTTTATCCGAACTATGTGGACACTTGCGGCTACATTTAATGGTATCGCATACGTAATGACCACATTATGGAAAATCATGAAAAGGGGACGAAATGACCGCCTCTGAAAAAGTTGCCGTCAAGTCGGCTCAGAAAGCCTCGTTCGGCAAGGTGTTTGCCGTCCAAATCGCCGCATATGTGGTGCTGGTTGTGCTTGCTCTGATTCCCGGCATTTCCTATGGGAATGCGGAAGAGCCCGCAATCGTGTCGTTCACGGTTGTGGCTTCCGTGGCGATGATTGCGCTGCTTGCCGTGTTCAACCCGTTCCGCGATGGTGTTGCGGGGCATGCGATTTCCGTGATTGCGGGCTTGCTTTCCGTGGTGTGTGCCACGACGATGATGCTCGGACGTGCGATTTTCCCTGCCGGTTTGGGTGACGAAGACACGTTTTGGATGCAGGAAGGCTGGATCGCTGGCGTCGGCGGTCTGCTGATCCTGCTGATTGTGGTTTCGTTCGGGCGTCAGATGGCGCGTGAGAACCGTACGCATCTGATTCGTTCGCTGTCGCACAATGTTGTGGAAGGCGTTGCCATGATTGGCAGCGCGGGCTGGTGCTTCCTATCGACGCTGCTGCCGATTCGTTCCGGCGAAAACGCGGCTTCCACCGATTATGGCTCGACGACGGCGTGGGCTGTTGCGGTGATTGTGGCGTTGCTGCTGATTATCGCGCTTGACGCGTGTTCGTATTGGTGGAATCGTGACGCCGATCCCGATCCGCAATCCAAGAATCCGTGGATCGGCATTGCGCTGCTGCCGGTTATGATTTCCGGAATTGTGGTCGGTGTCGCATCGTACGCGACCGTCATGTTCTAATAGTGTGATTCCTGCAATCGCGAGAAAACGCGAAAGCGCAGGAAAATAATCGCAAGTATTTGCGGTAAACGGTAATGTAAAAGCTCATAATCATGTGCGATTACGGGCTTTTACTGTAAGTTTGTATATTTATTTGTATATCTGATTTGCGATTATTATGCGAGGAATCCGAGATGTTCCAGCAATACTTTCACGCCGATCAGAATAAGCACGACGCCACCTGCGATCTGTGCGGGCTTCTGCCAGCGCGAGCCGAACGCGCGACCGATATACAGACCGGCTGCGGAAAACAGGCCGGTGGTGATGCCGATGATGATCACTGAAATCCAAATGTTCAACGACATGAATGCGAAACTGACGCCGACGGCGAATGCGTCGATGCTGCAGGCCACGGCGAGCGGAAGCATGTGCTTCCAATCGAAATCAGCGGTTTCCTTGGCGTTCTCTTCATCCTCTTCGAATGCTTCACGCACCATGTTGCCGCCGATGAGGGCGAGCAGGCCGAAAATGATCCAATGGTCGACGGCGGTCACGTATTTGCTGAACGTGGAGGCGGCGAAATAGCCGAGCAGTGGGAAAAGCGCCTGAAATCCGCCGAACCAGAGGGCGGTTTTGAACGCGTCGAGGCCGCGTAGTTTTTTGACGGTGAGACCTTTGCCGATGGAAACGGCGAATGTGTCCATCGATACGGAAACGGCAATAAGTAATGTTTGAATCAACATAGCTGGTATATAGGTTCATCCCGCCGGTTTCCCACGGGATGGGCCTCGACGGAGTCTCACGTCCGCCTACGCCTAGGGGTACCGACATAGAACTGCCGCGCCAGCCAGCGGGCTTTGAATTCTGCGAATACTGTTCGCATGCCGTGAATTACGTGTTCCACTATAGCGGCCCCGACGAATATGCGCGTGCAGTATGAGTGTATCCCGTCTGCGGGCTGTTTCTTCCACTCGCTGGAGGAATCTGGACACTTGGAGGGTATGGTTTTGTCCGTTTTCCTCCAATCGGTGGAGGAATCTGCCCGCTGAGAAGTTGATTTGCGGGCATTTTCTTCCAGTGACTGGGGGAATTTGTCCGCTGGAAGCCGTGTTAGTGGGGTGATTGTTCCAGTGAGTGGAGGTTTTTGCCTGCTGAGGGGCTGGTTTGCGGGAGGATTCTTCCAGTGACTGGCGGAATCTGGACGTTGGAAGGTATGCAAAAGCCCGTTGACGTGTGCGAGTGCGTACGTCAACGGGCTTTCCTTGGATTGCTACCTAAAGCTATCTAGAAAGGCGTGGAAATCACTTCTCGGATTCTTCGAGGCGCTTGCGGGCGGCCACGATTTCTTCCTCGGCCTTGGCGGCACCGGTCCAGTAATCGCCCGGCAGCACTTCCTTGCCCGGCTCCAGAGCCTTGTACTGCTCGAAGAAGTGCTTGATTTCAGCCTTGTGGTACTCGGAAACGTCTTCGACATCCTTGATGTCGTCGAAACGTACGTCAGCCGGCACGCACAGCACCTTGTCATCTCCGCCAGCCTCGTCGACCATGTGGTACAGGCCAACGGCGCGGCATTCCACCACGCAGCCCGGGAACACGGAGTTCGGGATCATGACGAGCGCGTCGAGCGGATCGCCATCCTCGCCCAGAGTGCCGTCGATGTAGCCATAGTCATCCGGGTAACCCATGGAAGTGAACAGGGTGCGGTCCAGGAACACGCGGCCGGTCTCGTGGTCCACTTCGTACTTGTTCTTGGAGCCGCGCGGAATTTCCACCACGACGTTGAAGGTTTCTGCCATGTCATTTCTCCTTGAGATTGGGCAGTTTGCATTATCAGTAACCACAATACCGCTTTCCACCGAAGTGGAACCGGTATTGTGGTATGAATCGAAACGAATTTCTAGTCGAGCTGACCGAGATTAATCAGATCGATTGAGACTCAATCAGTCTTCGACTACGGTGAGCACGTGTGCCACGTCGGCCCAAGGGGCGAGCGAAACGTAGTTGTCGTAACCCCATTCGAAGTCGCGGCCGGTCAGCTCATCATGCACCTTGAGCGGCTTGTCGGTGGCGAAACCGAAGTCGCCAAGCTCGATGTGCACAATGGACTGGTGCGCGTTGTGTCCGTCGAGGTTCACGATCACGATCATCGTATCTGCCTTGCCGGTACCGGTCAGTTCGGCCGGAGTCTGACGCAGGAATGCGATCACGCCCGCGTCGTCGCTCGGCAGAATGTGCAGGTTGTGGTAGCTGCGGCAAGCCGGGTGAGTGTCACGGATCTTGTTGAGCGAGGTCAGCAGTTCGGCGATGCCGTACTTTTCGGTGCTGTCCCAATCGCGCACCTTGACTTCGTACTTCTCGTTGTCGATCTGCTCTTCGAAGCCCGGACGCTGCTTGTTTTCGATCAGCTCGTAGCCGTTGTAAATACCCCAGCTCGGGCTGCCCATAGCGGCGAGCACCGCACGCACCGCATGGCCGGCAATGCCGTTGTCGCGCACGTAGGCGGTGAGAATATCCGGAGTGGTGGGCCAGAACGTGTTGTGCTGGTAGAAGCCGCCATTGCCGTTGGTCTCTTCGAGGTACTCTTCGAGCTCTTCCTTGGTGTTACGCCACGGGAAGTAGCAGTGCGACTGCGTGAAGCCCACATAGCTCAGCGCGCGCATCATGCCCGGGCGGGTGAACGCCTCGGCAAGGAACAGCACTTCCGGATGCTTCTTCGTAACGGCGGCAATCACATCCTGCCAGAAACGCACCGGCTTGGTGTGAGGATTGTCAACGCGGAAGATCGTCACACCCGCCTTAACCCACAGATCCATAATGCGTTCGACTTCCTTTTCGATGCCTTCCATGTCGGCATTGAAGTCGATCGGGTAAATGTCCTGATACTTCTTCGGTGGATTCTCTGCGAATGCGATGGTGCCGTCCGGCTTGGTGCGGAACCAGTTCGGATGCGCCTTGACCCACGGATGGTCAGGCGAGCACTGCAAAGCGAAATCAAGCGCGATTTCCAAGCCCAGCTCGTGGGCGCGCTCGCAGAATGCCTTGAAATCGTCCATGGTGCCAAGCTGCGGGTCAACGGTGTCGTGGCCACCCAGTTCGGAGCCGATGCCGAACGGGGAGCCCGGATCGTTCGGGCCGGCTACCAGGGAATTGTTGCGTCCCTTGCGGTTGGTCACGCCAATCGGGAAGATCGGCGGCAAATACACAATGTTGAAGCCTTCGGCTGCGGCGCGTTCCAAGCCGGCGATCGACGTCTTGAGGTTGCCGGGAACGATCTTGCCGTCTTCACCGTAGTAGGCTCCTTCGGAACGTGGGAAGAACTGATACCAGGAGGCGAAGCTGGACTTCGGGCGTTCCACACGGAAACGCTGCGGATTCGACTCGGACAGGCCGTCGCGCAACGGGTTGGTTTCGTGCAGCTGCTCGATGTCGCTGCTCTGGACTGCGGCGAGACGCTCTTCGGCGCTCAGCGACTTGTTTTCCATGGTCTTGGCGGCGTCGCGCAGTACCTTCTTGTCGGCTGCGGAAAGCTTGGAATCCTTCGCGTCAGCCCAACGTGCGAGCAGCTGTGCGCCGGATTCCAGCGCATTCTCCACGTCGTCATTCACTTTAACCTTGATGGCGGCGTCGTGCAGCCAAGACTGGTAGGTGTCTTCCCAGCCTTCGACCACGATCTGCCATTCGCCCAGCTGACGCTTGACGGCGGCATAATCGGCATCCCACGGCTTCAGATCGCTGTGTTCGCCGATCTTGACCATGGCTTCCCAGCGGTCGAGGCCCGGATTGGTGCAGGTCATGGCGAAACGTTCAACCTCGCGGCCGCGTGCGTTACGCACGGACACGGTCGCTCCTGCCTTGGTGCGGCCTTCGATGAACACTTGGGCGGTGACGTTGAATGCTTCGCCGAGCTCCACGCGTGCCGGGAACAGGCCGTTCTCAACGTTCGGGGTGATGTCGAGCACGTTCACGCGGCCGAACTGTTCGGGGCTGGTGCGTTCGATGACGGGGGCTGGGGCTTCGCCGACCGTTTGCGGTGCGGCGGCCTTCGCTTTGGTGGTGCGCTTGCGAGCGGTGGATGCCGTGGACTTTTTGGCTGCGGCGGTGCGCTTGCTAGGCGTCTGAGACGTTGCCGATGCCGTTTTGGCGGCCGCGCTTTTGGCGGTCGTCTTCTTGACGGCTGGTTGCTTGGTTGCGGTGGTGCGCGGTTCCGCGCTCTTATCTTCTTCTGCCATACCGCCGATTATAGAGGAGAAAAGGTGGATTTGGGTGAACTATCTTCCGACCAGCGATTTCCACCCTTTGTGGATAACTTGTTTACCTACGATTGGTAAAACGTTTTTTGTGGATAAGTTACGTTTGCTGACAAGCGAAGTTGTCCACAAAAACGGCAAAAAGAACGTCCTCCGACCACAACCCTTGAAAAAGGCCATGTGGCAATCGCAAGTATGCAAGCCTGTTGAATTACGACAACAACGATGTGCATATCGAAAGGACGATGCGATGAATGCGATGAAACGACATACGCTTGCGATTCTGGCCGCGGTATTGGCGGCCTGCATCATAATCGTGGGAATGACCTGCCCGGCCGCGCTGGCCGCCGAACAGCTGCTGCGCGCGAACGGCAAGCATTACAACTATTTTCTCGATGGAAAACCGTATGTGATCGGGGTGAACGCGGAATCGAGATCGGGCAAATTCTATTATTGCCGGCAAATCGAAAGCATGACCGACTATAAGGTCACCGAAACCACCACCGTGGAAAATACGGAAGCGGCGCGGCGCCTCGCATGGCTGCTGTCCGAATATCAACATGATGGGGAACCGGTGCTCACGTATGCGGCGATCGGCGTGCTGGTGCACCGCAACTATGACGACCAAAAGGTGTGGGTCAGGCATGAGCAATACCTCTTCTCGGTGATGGACGGGCTGGAAAGCAAGGTCAACGAGCTTTGGGAGGAGGCCGCGAACAAGCTGCCGGTTTCTTCGAGGGTGACGCGTGATGATCGACAGGGATTGCGGTCCGGAAGCCTGTTCGTGCAGTTGCTGGATTCGAGTGGACAGCCGATCGAGGGCGTATTCACGGCGACGATCGAAGGTCCGGCCGTGTTCGACGAGGACGACGAGCCCACGGCAGTCGGCTGGGCCGAACTGGAGGGAACCACCGTGTATTGGCATGCAACGGGTGCCGGCGAGGTCAATATCAAGGTCGGATACCAGTCCGTGGGATTGGATGAGGCCGTCACCGCGCAGAAAATGATGGTGCTGAACGATGTGGTGGAACGTGAGGATAGCCTGCTGACGTTCAATGTCGACAACCCTTTATGCCCCCGAGCAGGAAATGCCGCAGACAGGAAGTCCGATGGGGCTGGTGTTGGGTTTGGCGGCTGCCGTGATGTGCTGCGGGGCGTTCATGCTGTATGCGGTACGGCGACGATGATATGCGGCGATGATGTCGTCTCGCGGAGGTGATGCTTCTCGATGAGAGTTGCGATATTTCAGCTGCAATATATTCCGCATGTGCGTGAGAATACGGCTATATCATGCTGAAAACGTTGAAATTAAGCCGCAGACGAACATATTTTTCTGCTGACGAACTCCCATTTTCACGTATCTACAATCATGGCGTCGTCGATACGAATGGAGGTTGCGATGACAGAAGAACATGCAGATGAAACGATGGTCGCGAGCATGCGTGCGGATGCCGAACGGCAGGGAGTCGATGATCGGAAGGTCACCGATGCGCCGCATTATCTGGCGCGGGTGCTGATGGCCAACGGCATACGAAACATGTATGGCGTGGTCGGCATTCCCGTCACCGATTTCGCGCGCATCGCGCAGGGCATGGGTATGCGATTCGTGGGCATGCGCCATGAGGAGGACGCTGTGAACGCGGCCGCGGCCGACGGATTCATCACCGGTCGGCCGGCTGTCACGTTGACGGTATCCGCTCCGGGATTCCTCAACGGTCTACCGGCACTGCTGGAAGCCACGGTGAACGGCTATCCGGTCATCATGATCGGCGGCTCCTCAACCCGCCATGTGGTCGACCTTGAGGAAGGCGAATACGAAGGCCTCGACCAGATGAACTACGCCAAGCAGTTCTGCAAGGCTTCGCTGCGCATCGACCGCATCGAAGATATTCCGCTCGCGGTAGCCCGTGCCATGCATATCGCCTCTTCAGGACGCCCAGGCGCGGTGTACATCGATTTCCCCGATGACACCGTGGCACAGACCCTGAGCCAAAGCGAAGCCGACCGCCTGATGTGGACGGCAACCGACCCGGCCCCCGCCATGGTGCCGGCACGCGAATCCATCGACGCGGCGCTCGCATTGCTGCGGCAGGCCGAACGTCCGCTCATGGTGATCGGCAAAGGCGCCGCAATCGCCCGCGCCGAAGAGGAAATCCGCGAATTCGTCAAGAAAACGGATATTCCATTCCAGCCAATGTCCATGGCCAAAGGCGTAGTGCCCGATACCGACCCACACAGCACGGCAAGCTGCCGTTCCACCGCGCTACGCAACGCCGACGTGGTATTGCTGGTCGGCGCGCGACTCAACTGGATGCTGTCGTTCGGCCAGGGCAAAACGTGGAACGAACATGTGAAATTCATCCAAATCGACATCAATCCGGAAGAAATCGAAAACACGCGCAGTATCGACGTACCAATCGTGGGGGATATTCGTTCCGCCATGACGCTGCTCAACGGATCTCTGGAAGAATACCCGTTCAAAGCTGACGAAACCTGGCTGAACATGCTGAAGGAAGCCAGCGCGAAAAACGTGGCGAAATTTGAAACCCGCGAACAATCCGATCAGCTGCCCATGAGCCATTTCAACGCCTTGGGAGCCATCAAAAAGGTGTACAACAAACACCATGAAGATCTCATTCTCACCAATGAGGGAGCCAATTCGCTCGATGATTGCCGCAACATCATCGACATGCTCGAACCGCGCCATCGTTTGGACTGCGGCACGTGGGGTGTGATGGGCTGCGGCACCGGCTATGCGATTGGCGCGGCGCTTTCCACTGGCAAGAAAGTGCTGTACATCGGCGGCGATTCCGCATTCGGCTTCGATGGTATGGAAGTGGAGGTGGCCTGCCGCTACCAGCTGCCCATCACCTTCGTGGTGCTCAACAACGGCGGTATCTACCGCGGCGACTTCGAAAACCTTGGAGCGGACGGTGATCCGTCGCCGCTGACGCTTACCTACAACGCGCATTACGAGAAGGTCCTCGAAGCGTTCGGGGGTAAAGGTTACTATGCCACCACTCCGGAAGAAGTCGAACGCATGGTCGGCGAGGCGGTCGAATCAGGCAAGCCAAGCTTCGTGCATGTGCAGATCGCGCAGTATGCGGGCAAGGAATCCGGCAATATCGGAGCGTTGAATCCGAAGCCGGTGGTCGGAGCCCTCGTTGATTCCGAAGTCACCATGTACGACTACGCGACCGGCGCTCGCATGTAGCGCATCGGCTGTCGGTATGACATGTGGGCGTGCGAACGGTGGAATGCGTGCGCCCACTTTTTCTGCCTGAAAACCAATGATCCGATCAACGTATCTGCAATATCCGCAATATCAGCAATCAAACAATATTGCAGAAGATTGCAGATAGAAAAAATATAAAGAAAGAACGACAGTGATAAACATACTTGTTGACGACATCGTGCCAATTATTGTCATTATGGCATTAGGGTATATTTGTGGAAAATTCAGTTATTTTGATGACGATCAGCGGCAGGGACTTAATAAACTTGTGTTGAATATCGCGCTTCCTGCGGCGTTATTTGTGTCCATCATCAAATCGACCCGTGCAATGCTTGCGAAAGACGCAACATTGACCGCCATCAGTTTCATCGGCGTCATCGTCATGTTTATGGTGAGCTATTATCTGTGCCGGTTGCTGTTCCACCGCAGCATTCAGGAGGCGGCCGTCTGTGCTCTGATCGCAGGATCTCCGACGATTGGTTTCCTTGGATTCGCTGTGCTTGATCCGATTTACGGCAACACCGTCAGCACGAATCTCGTCATAGCCATTATTTCCATCGTGGTCAACGTGGTGACCATTCCGATCGGCATGTATCTGATCAACCTCGGCCAGGCCAAAGACCGAGCGAAGTTTAGCGTGCAGGCCGAAAACGCGGTCAATGCAAAGGCCAATGCAAAAGGCGATATCACGCTTGACCCGGCGCGAGATGCCGCAACCGACAAAACCGCCGAACTTATGGTGCATGGCACGTCGAATACGGGAAAGAACCGCAACGGCAATCTGCAGGCGTTGCTCGACGCACTGAAGCAACCGATCTGCTGGGCGTCGTTATTGGCCATTTTCCTAGTGTTGGTGGGCATTCATGTGCCAAGCCAGGTGGCGCCGACCTTCGATCTGATCGCCAAAGCGAATTCCGGTGTGGCCGTGCTTTCCGCGGGCCTCGCGCTTTCCACGGTGAAATTCTCGCTCGGTTGGGAAACCATCTGGAACACGTTCTTCCGCCTGATTCTGACGCCTGCAGTGTTCCTTGGCGTGGCGCTGTTGTGTGGCATGGGCGGTGACATGAACAAGATTTCGATGCTGGTGATGGCGGTCGCGTTGCCGCCGGCGTTCTCAGGCATCATTATTTCCAGCCGTTACAACATTTATGTAAAAGAAGGCGCCTCGACCACGGCCGTCGCCACGGTGGCATTCGCGGCCACCTGTCTGCTGTGGATCTGGCTCGTCCCCTTCTGCGTGGGCTGATTCAGTATCCTCACTGTAGCTCACGAAGCGCATATAGTAACGGAACGTTGAAATTCCAACGTTCCGTTACTGCATGCGCTTTTTGTGACGGTAAACCGTAAGACGTAAGACATGTGATTGTGTGCGGAAGTGCGGGGCGTGGACTGCAATGGATGTGACGCATAACAAATAAGGGCGGATCTTGTGATCCGCCCTTATTCGTGCGCCAGTGCGCGCTAACGTGCGTTACTTCAAATCAGCCTGCACGCCATCGTTACCGCCGATCACACCGGAATCACGCAGCGAAGCGATCTGATCGTCGTCATATCCCAACGCATGCAGAATCTCACGGTTATGCTCGCCCAGCTTCGGCGCACGCTGGTAATCCGGCACGAAATTACTCATCGTAAACGGCATGCCGATCGTCTTGAAATCGCCGCGCGCATCCTGCTGGTCAATGGTTACAATCGTGCCATCCCCATTCAAATCAGGATCGTTCTCCAACTCATACCAATCCAACACCGGGCCGACCGGCACGCCCTTCGCACCCAATTCCTTGGTCAGCGTGTACTTGTCGAACTGCATGGTGTACGCTTCAACACGCTGGTACACCTCGGTTTTATGCTCGTCACGCGCATTGGCGGTATTGAAACGCGGGTCGGTCAGCCAATCCTCGAATCCCATCGCATGGCAGAAATTCTCGAAGCCCTTCTTGGACTGTTGAACCACTATATATACGTAAGCGTTCGGGTCATGCTCCCAGCCTTTCGCGCGGTAGCACCAGCCAAGCACCAAACCACCCTCCGCATTCGCTGCGCGCGGAATGGCTTTGCCTTGCTTGCCCCACTCATAATTCGGGTAGCAGTCATAGTAGGAAAGCTTGCCCAAACGGTCGAGAATCAACTGGTCGCGCAGCTTGACACGGCACAAGTTCAGCACCGCATTCTGCATCGACTGGTACACATAGCAACCCTCACCGGTATGCTCGCGCTGCAACAGCGCCGAAAGAATGGCGATCAGCAGATGCATTCCGCTGTTGGAATCGCCCAATGCGGCGCCGGACTGCGTGGGCACATTGCGCTCGCCGTCATACCAGCCGGTGGTGGAAGCGGCACCGCCCGCGGACTGCGCGACCGGCTCGAACGCCTTGACATGCTCGAACCGGCTGCCCTTGTTGAAGCCCTTCAGCGACGCCATGATCAGACGCGGATTGATCGCATGTACGTCATTCCATCCGAAACCAAGCTTTTCCACGTCTCCCGGGCCGATATTCTCTACGAACACGTCGGCTTTCTTCAGGAGTTCGGCGAGGATTTTCTTGCCTTCCGGATCTCTCATGTTCAGTGTGATGGATTTCTTGTTGGCATTGAGCTGAAGGAAGTACAGGGAGTACGAGCCATCCACGTCGTTCATTTCATTACGTGTCGGATCTCCGCCCTGCACCTTCTCCACCTTGATGACGTCGGCGCCCATCCATGCGAGCATCTGCGTGCACGACGGGCCGGACTGCACCTGCGTCCAGTCAATCACGGTGATGCCTTTCAGCGGCGCGGTGTCCTGCGTTGCCTTTGTTGCCGTATCGTGCGTTGCGCTGTCTTGCATTGTGGTGTCCTGCGTCGCGTTGTGCGCGTTCGCTTGATTCATATAATGCATTGCCTTGTTCTCCTTATACCTGGTGATATGTGGTTGACGAGGTCAACGTAGCGCGTGCAACCTTGGAGAACGTTGGATTTTCAGCCTTGAGCGGCAATCTTCGCTTTCGGCACATGCGATTGGCGGATCCGGCGCATTTTCGCCATACTTTCGGCACATGCGATTGATGAACTCGGCTGATATACCCGGTTTTTGTCGGATTTTGTCCAGATTTTGTCCGGAAATTGGTTTTGGTGAGATTTGACGGGAAAACAAAAAAGCTAGGAATTGTTGCAATTCCTAGCTTTCATTGGTAGCGGGGCATGGATTTGAACCATGGACCTCTGGGTTATGAGCCCAGCGAGCTACCGAGCTGCTCCACCCCGCGTCGGCTTGTCTTTAAGACAGCTCTATTAACTTTACGATTACTTCCAAATATGTCAAATCGGCGTGTCGTATCAGTCCGGCCATGCAAAACCGCGTTGCAAATAGCGCGTTATTCATTTTTCCTATAACGGTTTCGGCTGATCGTGGGGGCAGGGAAGTGCGCCATATCCGAGCCCGCACCATAATAGAAGCATGCCTATCAAGATTCCCAGCGGCCTTCCGGCCAGAGACATTCTCGACTCCGAGCGTATTTTCGCGCTTGAAAAGCCTGAAGCGGAGCGCCAGCGCGTGCGTCCGCTCAAGCTGGTGATCTTAAATCTCATGCCGAAGAAAATCGAGACGGAAACGCAGCTGCTGCGTTTGATCTCGAAAAGTCCGCTGCAGGTGGAGATCGATTTCATGAAGACCTCCACGCACGAGGGTACGCATGTGAGCGCCGACCATCTGGTGAAGTTCTATGAGACCATTGAGGCGTTCCAAGACAACTATTACGACGGCTTCGTGGTGACGGGTGCCCCTGTTGAGCATCTTGATTTCGAACAGGTCGATTATTGGGATGAGTTCAAGCAGATTCTTGACTGGGCTTCCGCGCATGTGTTCTCCACTATGTATTTGTGCTGGGGCGCGATGGGTGCGCTCAATTATCGCTATAACGTGCGTAAAGAGAATTTGCCAGAGAAGATTTTTGGCGTGTTTCCGCAGTATTTGCAGGATGAATACTGCTTTTTGACGAACGGCTTCGATGAGATTTGCCTGCAGCCGCATTCTCGCCTTGCGGGGGTGGACGAGGGTGATATCGCGCGCAATCCGGAGTTGCAGGTGCTCACGTGGGGTCCGAAGTCCGGTCCTGGGCTGATCGCCACCCGTGATTTTTCGGAAGTGTTCGCGCTTGGCCATTGGGAGTACGGCAAGTACACCTTGGCCGAGGAGTATGAGCGTGATATGAAGAAGGGCATGACGAATGTGCCGTTCCCCGAAAACTATTTCCCGCATGATGATCCGCAGTTGGAGCCGGTGTTCGCGTGGCGCGCCCATGCCAATCTCCTGTGGCGCAATTGGCTGAATTGGGTGTATCAGACCACGCCATACGATTTGAGCGAGGTTCCGCAGCTTCGTGCGCAGAAGCGTCTTGGCACGGATCGTTCGATTCGTCATCAGCCGGGTTCGCCGCGTGTCGACGCGTTTGCGCCGTTCGTGCGTGACGGTTATGGCGTGATTCACGATTGATTTGTGGATTGATCCGCATATTGATGTGATTGACGTGCGGCCGTGATTGGCGCGTGACTTTACGGCTGTTTACTGGTGGGGGCTTGCGTATGCGGCCCCTCTTTCTTTATATGCAGCACCTGTGTTATATGTGATATACTTGGTGAAACGTTTTATCAATATGCTGTTTTCGTAAAACAAACTATTGGTTGCGTCGGCTATCCGACGATTCACAAAGCTGTGTCTAGTTAGTACAGCTTGCTGCGAAACGCCGGGAAAACCAAATGGGAGTATGGAAAAGCCCAAGTGTGTGGATGTTGTCTAGACACGGGCTAATAATCCTATCCAGCCATTCGGAGTCGAATGCGTCGCACGGGACTCCGTTCGCGTCGACGCGCACTTCGAAGTACGCTTTGGTTAAGTAACCAGAACGTCACATTCGACTCGGTTGTTGGGTTAAACTAACAGCTGACACAAGAGCAGGAGGCGTGAATGATTGGTGCATTGGGAAAGGGCATGCTGACCATCGCTGATGGTCCCGAAATGCCCAGTGTCGATGACTTCCTTCCCGATCCGTTCGTTTTTCAGGGCACGCCGTTCGCCATCAACCGCATCATCCTCGTTCGCATCCTTGCGACCGTCATCATGTTGCTGGTTCTCGGAATTACGGCAAGCCGTGCAAAGCTCATCCCCAGCCGTTGGCAGGGAGCAGTCGAATGGTTGATCGAATTCGTCCGTGACAACATCGTCTATCAGGTGATGGGCGAGCTGCGCGGCAAGCGTTATGTGCCGATGATCACCACCGTGTTCTGCACGTTGTTGGTCTTCAATCTGTGTGGCATCATCCCAGGCTTCAATATCGCGGCAAGCGCAACCATTACGCTGCCGCTGGTATTCGCCATGTGGTGCTTCTGCCAATACTGGATTGCAGGCATTCGTGAAAAGGGCCTCGGTCACTTCCTGAGGGATGAGATCTTCCCGAAGGGTGTTCCGGCCCCGATCTACATTCTGCTGTCCCCGATTCAGCTGCTTGAGCTGCTGATTATCCGTCCGTTCTCGTTGACGATCCGACTGTTCGCCAACATGGTTTCGGGCCACTTGATTCTTGCGCTGTGCCTTTCGGCCACGCAGTACTTCCTCATTGATGTGGTGAACAAGGTGTTCATGCCATTCGGCGTCGTCACCTTCGCGGCTGGCATGTTCATGTTCCTGTTCGAAGCGCTGGTCGCTTGCCTGCAGGCTTACATCTTCGCCATCCTGACCACCGCATACATCAATATGAGCTATCCGGAGATCGACTGACCGCCGGCTTTTTAATTGTTGCTTCTTGTCAAGCAATAACCAGAAAGGAAACAATCATGGATATCGTTACCCTCGCTGAGGTTGCCGGCAACCTGAACGTCGTTGGCTACGGCCTCGCCGCCATCGGCCCTGGCATCGGTCTGGGCATCCTGATCGGCAAGACCATCGAAGGCACCGCTCGCCAGCCTGAGCTCGGCAGCCGTCTGCAGACCCTCATGTTCCTGGGTCTGGCATTCGTCGAGGTGCTGGCACTGCTCGGCTTCGTGCTCGCCTTCATCAAGTAAGACTTGATTCAAGGTAACACCGAAGACGCAAACGAACATGAAAGGAGGAAGACACTATGGTGACCGCAGCTAGCGAAATGGAATTGTTCCTTCCGAAAAGCTACGACATTTTCTGGTCGTTGGTCATTCTGATCATCGTCGCCGTGTTCTTCTACAAGTTCTTCCTGCCGAAGTTCCAGGCCGTGTTCGATGAGCGCGCTGCCAAGATCGAAGGTGGCATCGCCAAGGCCGAACAGGCCCAGAAAGATGCCGATGAAGCCAAGGCGAAGTATGAGGCTCAGCTGAGCAAAGCTCGCGTCGAGGCATCCAAGATCCGTGACGACGCACGTACGGAGGCATCGCATATCATCGCTGACGCGCGCACTCGTGCCGAAAACGATGCGGCGCAGATCACCGCCACCGCCCAGCGTTCCATCGAATCGCAGCAGCAGCAGGCTCTGGTGAGCCTCAAGGGTGAGGTCGGCGTGCTGGCAACGGCACTGGCCGGCAAGATCCTGGGTAGCAAGCTCGAGAATGACGATGTGCAGTCGTCGATGATCGACCAGATGATCGCCGACTTGGACAGCGACAAGAAGTGATCGAAACCTTCAAGAAAGGGAGGTGACCAATGCGAGGAGAAGCATCGCGTATCGCAGACCGCGTATCGCGTGACTCGCTGGCCCCCAAGCTGCGTGACAGCGGTGAGGACGCATGGCGTATCGGGAACGAACTGTTCACGATCACCAGCGCGCTTGACCACAATATCCAGCTTGAACGTGCCCTCACCGACCCGTCGCGCCCAGTCGAAGACAAGGTTGCGGTAGTCAAGACTCTGATCGGAGACCAGGCCCATCCGCTCGTGATGGAGATCATGTCCGATCTGGTGTCTCGCCGTTGGAGCCGCGTGTCTGATATCGCCAATGCCGTTGAGGATTTCGGCGTTGATGGCATGATGTACTACGCGGATTACACCAATACGACTTTGCAGGTCTCCATCGAGCTCGCAGAGTTGCATTCCGCACTGCTCAACCTTCCGGTCGTGCGTACCAAGCTGTATGACGCAACCGTTTCCAGTGAAGCCCGTGTCAAGCTGCTGTACAGCCTGATTGGAGACGCGGATTTCACCAAGGTGACCAAGCGTCTGGCCGAACACGCGACCTGCAATCTGCGCAATCGCCGCTACTTGCAGACCATTCAGTGGCTGATCAACAAATTCTCCCGCCATATGGGCGAATCGATGGTCACTGTTACCACGGCAACGCCGTTGAGCAAGGAGCAGGTGGAAAAGCTCATCGCCATTTACTCGGCGAAGACCGGTCATCCGGTGCACATCAACTCGGTGGTCGATCCGACCGTCATGGGTGGCATGCGCATCCAGGTGGGCGACGAGGTCACCGACAACACGGTGGTCGCACAGCTGCAGCATCTTCAGCGCACGGTGAAGGCAACCGCCTGACGGTTCGCCGCACGGTGAACAAGCCTGAAACAAGACTTGACTGAATTTATAAACAACAATAAGGAGTGATCATGGCAGAACTTACCATTGATCCCACCACGATACGCAAGGCGCTCGATGAGTTCGTCGAGTCGTACAAGCCGTCGGATACCCCGACTCAGGAAGTCGGTTATGTCGCGACTGCTGGCGACGGCATTGCGCACGTGACGGGACTGCCTGGTTGCATGGCCAATGAGCTGCTGACCTTCGAAGACGGCACGCTTGGCCTGGCGTTCAACCTTGACGCCCGCGAGATCGGCGTGGTTATTCTCGGCGACTTCGCAGGTATCGAGGAAGGCCAGGAAGTGCGTCGTACCGGCGAAGTGCTCTCCGTGCCCGTCGGCGACGGCTACCTTGGCCGCGTCGTGGACCCGCTAGGCAACCCGATTGATGGTCTTGGCGAGATCAAGACCGAAGGCCGTCGTATTCTCGAGGCCCAGGCACCTGACGTTATGCATCGTCATCCGGTTGACGAGCCAATGTCCACCGGTCTGAAGGCCATCGACGCAATGACGCCTATCGGCCGTGGCCAGCGCCAGCTCATCATTGGCGACCGCCAGACCGGTAAGACCGCTATCGCAATCGATACGATCATCAACCAGAAGCGTAATTGGGAATCCGGTGATCCGAAGAAGCAGGTCCGCTGCATCTACGTGGCCATCGGCCAGAAGGGCTCCACCATCGCATCGGTGAAGCAGTCCCTCGAAGAGTCCGGCGCCATGGAGTACACCACTATCGTGGCCTCCCCGGCTTCCGATTCCGCAGGCTTCAAGTACATCGCACCGTACACCGGTTCCGCCATCGGACAGCACTGGATGTACAACGGCAAGCACGTGCTCATCGTCTTCGACGATCTGTCGAAGCAGGCTGAAGCCTACCGTTCGATCTCCCTGCTGCTGCGCCGCCCGCCGGGACGTGAGGCATACCCGGGCGATGTGTTCTACCTGCATTCCCGTCTGCTCGAACGCTGCGCCAAGGTTTCCGATGACCTCGGCGGCGGTTCGATGACCGGCCTGCCGATCGTCGAAACCAAGGCAAACGACGTGTCCGCATACATTCCGACCAACGTGATCTCCATCACCGACGGTCAGATCTTCCTGCAGTCCGACCTGTTCAACGCGAACCAGCGTCCGGCTGTCGACGTCGGCATCTCCGTGTCCCGAGTTGGTGGCGCGGCACAGACCAAGGCGTTGAAGAAGGTCTCCGGCACGCTGAAGATCTCCTTGGCCCAGTACCGTTCCCTGGAATCCTTCGCCATGTTCGCTTCCGATCTGGATGCGGCTTCGAAGGCCCAGCTGAACCGTGGTTCCCACTTGACCGAGCTGCTCAAGCAGCCGCAGTTCTCCCCGTATTCCATGGAACAGGAAGTCGTCTCCGTGTGGGCCGGCACCCATGGCAAGATGGATGATCTGCCGCTGAACGACGTGCTGCCGTTCGAGAAGGCCATGCTGGACTACCTGGACCACAACACCGATATTCTCAAGACCATCCGCGAGACCGAAGATTTCACCGCCGACACCGAGGCTGCCCTCGACAAGGCTGTGGAAGCGTTCCGTGAGACTTTCGTGACCAGCGCGGGCAAGCCGCTGGTCGAGAAGAAGCCTAACATCAAGAACGCCACCCCGGTCGAGCAGGAAAAGATCGTCGCAGGAGAGAAGTGATCCATGGGCTCGCAACTCGCATTGAAATCTAGGATCGCCTCCACCGCGTCGTTGGAGAAAATCTTCAACGCGCAGGAGATGATCGCGTCTTCGCATATCGCCAAGGCACGTGACGTCGCCTTGAACGCGAAGCCGTATACCGATGCGATTTTCGACGCCGTGCAAGCGCTGGTGGCCCACACCCATATCGACCATCCGATCGTGAAGAAGGACGAGGACAACCCTCGCGTGGCTGTCCTCGCCCTCACCTCGGATCGTGGTATGGCGGGTCCGTACACCTCCTCGATCATCCGCGAAACGGAATCGCTGCTGGCCCGCCTCGATGCGGCAGGCAAGCAGCCGGAACTGTATGTGTATGGTCGTCGCGGTGTGACGTACTACAAGTACCGCAATCGTGATGTTGCCGGTACTTGGGAAGGCGATACCGACCAGCCCGGCGTGGAAGTCGCAGAGTCCATCTCGAAGGCACTGATGGACGCCTACATGAAGCCGGCGAGCGAAGGTGGAGTTTCCGAACTCTACATTGTGTTCACCGAATTCGTGAATATGGTCGTTCAGAAGGTGCGCGTGCTGCGTATGCTGCCCGTTGAACTCGTGCTTCCGGAACAGCAGGACTCCGGCCCTGTGTCCGAATCCGATGCCGATGCCGCGACCCCGCTTTATGCGTTCGAGCCGAGCGTCGACGAAGTGCTTGACGCGATTCTGCCGAAGTACATCCAGTCCCGTATTCATGAATGCCTGCTCACCGCGGCGGCATCCGAGACTGCAAGCCGACAGAACGCCATGCATACGGCTACAGACAACGCCCGCAGCCTGATCGACGACCTGACCCGCAAGCTCAACGCTTCGCGACAGGCTTCGATTACCCAGGAACTTACCGAAATCATCGGCAGCGCCGACGCGCTGAATAAGAAGGAAGAGTAGGAACGCATATGGCTGAGAATCAGACCACAGCGGCTCCCGAGACGGCTGCAGAGCCGACCACTGGACGCGTCACGCGTATCCAGGGTTCGGTTATCGACGTCGAATTCCCGGTGGGCCACCTGCCCGACATTTACAACGCACTTACCGTTGAGCTGACCAACACCGCCAACGAAGAGGGCGAAACCACGAAGAAGATCACGCTTGAGGTCGAACAGCACCTTGGCGACTCTACCGTGCGTACCGTGGCGCTGAAGCCGACCGACGGCCTCGTTCGTGGCGCCACCGTGCTCGACACCGGCGGTCCGATCTCCGTTCCTGTTGGCGATGTCACCAAGGGTCACGTGTTCGACGTGTCCGGCAACATCCTCAACAAGAAGGATGACGAAACCATCACGGTCACCGAGCGTTGGCCTATCCACCGCAACCCGCCGGCATTCGATCAGCTGGAATCCAAGACCCAGATGTTCGAAACCGGTATCAAGGTCATCGATTTGCTGACCCCGTACGTGCAGGGCGGCAAGATCGGTCTGTTCGGTGGCGCAGGCGTCGGCAAGACCGTGCTTATTCAGGAAATGATCCAGCGAGTCGCCCAGAACCACGGCGGTGTGTCCGTGTTCGCAGGCGTCGGCGAGCGTACCCGTGAGGGTAACGATCTGATCGGCGAAATGGATGAGGCTGGCGTTCTTGAGAAGACCGCACTGGTCTTCGGCCAGATGGATGAGCAGCCGGGTACCCGTCTGCGCGTGCCGCTGACCGCACTGACCATGGCAGAGTACTTCCGTGACGTGCAAAATCAGGACGTGCTGCTGTTCATCGATAACATCTTCCGTTTCACCCAGGCTGGTTCCGAGGTGTCCACCCTGCTCGGCCGTATGCCGTCCGCAGTGGGCTACCAGCCGAACCTGGCTGACGAAATGGGTGCCCTGCAGGAGCGCATCACTTCGACCCGCGGTCACTCCATCACCTCGCTGCAGGCCATCTATGTGCCGGCCGATGATTACACCGACCCGGCTCCTGCAACGACCTTCGCCCACTTGGATGCAACCACCGAGCTTTCCCGTGACATCGCTTCCAAGGGTATCTATCCGGCAGTGGACCCGCTGAGCTCCACCTCGCGAATCCTTGATCCGCGTTACGTGGGCCAGGCTCACTACGATTGCGCGAACCGCGTCAAGGCGATTCTGCAGCGTAACAAGGAGCTGCAGGACATCATCGCTCTGATCGGTATCGACGAACTCGGCGAAGAAGACAAGACCACCGTGAACCGCGCTCGTAAGATCGAGCAGTTCCTCGGCCAGAACTTCTACGTCGCTGAAAAGTTCACCGGTCGTCCGGGCTCCTACGTGCCGGCCGATGAGACCATCGAAGCGTTCACCCGCATTTGCGACGGCGTGTACGACGACGTTCCGGAGCAGGCATTCTCCGGTATCGGCGGCATCGACGATCTCGAGAAGAAGTGGCACGACATGCAGAAGGAATACGGTGCGTGATGGCCGGATTGACAATGCAGGTGAACATCGTCGCCGCCGACCACCCCGTGTGGCACGGTACGGCGAAGTCCGTCACCATTCCTGCCTCTGAAGGCGGAATGGGCATCCTGCCCAACCACGAGCCTGTATTGACCGTAATCAAGGAAGGAACCATCGTTGTGGTGGATCCGGATGGCAGCCGTCGTTCCTTCGAAGTGACCGACGGTTTCATCTCCTTCGATTCGAACAAGCTCACCGTTGCGGTTGAGCGTGGACGTGACGTCAAGATGGCCGAGTAGCACTCGGTAGCATACTTCTGACGGTCCGTCTGTTGCGATTGCAGCAATTGCATATGATTGCGATTCTGTAGTTGCAGCAGACGGACTGTTTTTTTTAAAAAAAAAGGATTAATCAAAACAAAAATAGGATTGTACATATCGTGGGATTCATGGCTTACGACAATCATGGTAGGGTAGTGCCTCGTGCGAATTATTGTTGCTGATTGCTCTGCCGAATATTCCGGGCGTTTGAATGCGTCCTTGCCGCTCGCCAAGCGTGTGTTGCTTATCAAAGCCGATAACAGTCTGCTGATTTTCTCCGAACTTGGTTCGTACAAGCCACTCAACTGGATGGCGGCGCCCTGCACCATCAAAGACATCACTCCGGAACATGCCGACGACGACGTGACTACGGAGGTTCCGCAGAAAGTCATTCGTGCTTCGGCGGATAAATCCAATGACGTGCTCGAAGTGACATTGCAGCATATTTATTCCGACGAAACATACGATTTGGGCGAAGATCCGGGGCTGATCAAAGACGGTGTCGAAGACCATCTGCAGAAGTATCTGGCCGAACAGATCGAACGCATCGGGGAAGGTGCGACATTGGTGCGCCGCGAATACCCGACCGCCATCGGACCGGTCGACATTATGGCCATCGACGGCAGTGGCAAGCATGTTGCCATCGAAATCAAACGTAACGGCGGCATCGATGGCGTGGAGCAGCTCACCCGTTACTGCGAGCTGTTGAACCGAGACCCGCTGTTGGCCCCCGTGCGTGGCATTTTCGCCGCGCAGACCATCACGCCGCAAGCCCGCGTGCTCGCTCAGGACCGCGGCTTCGACTGCCTGATCCTCGACTATGACGAAATGAAAGGTGCCGAAGACGACTCCCTACGACTCTTCTAGCTTATAAAAAACTCCCTGTTGTTATGCAGGGAGTTTTTATAAGCGAATCGTGATGTAGATCAGTAGGCGGCGAGGATGTCGACTACGAAGACCAACGTGGAGTTCGCTGGAATCTTGCCGGAATCCTTGTCTCCATAGCCAAGGTCCGGCGGCACGACCAGCAGCACCTGCGAGCCGACGGTATGCCCTGCCAAGCCCTGCTTCCAACCGGTGATCACCTCATCAAGCGAGAAGCTCGACGAAGCACCGCGATCCCACGAGGAATCGAACTGTGTGCCGTCAAGCAGCCAGCCGGTATAGTGCGCGATCACGGTCTGCGTATCCTTGACCTCGGCGCCTTCGCCCTTGATCAAATCCTGCGAGATCAACGTGTCGGAACCCTTGTATCCGTTCATATCGATCGACGGTTTGCCATCCTTCGCAAGCGTCACCTTCGGCAGGTCGGCAGGAACGTCAAGCACCTTCGTGCCCGTTGCCTTCGTCAGATCCTTCGACTTCGACACGATCGTGAGCACCATCAAATAGGAGGTGCCAGCGGAATTCGAATCGTTCACACCGAACGCAAGCGTGGCGTTAAGCTTCTGATCCTTGAAAATGTTGTAATAATCCTCAGTCATCTGACTGGTGTCGGAGGTGACCACCGTAGAGCAATCGGGGGTGTTTTTCTCCCAGGTGCTCATGAGTTCGGAACCATCCTTGACATTGATGGCGATACCCTGCGTGCATATGCGGTCGCCGTCTTCAATCTGGTCGCCATTGCCTTTCTGCAATACGACGTAGCTGTTGTCTTCCACCGTCATAGGGGTTTTGAAGGAGACGGTCGGCTTCTCACCGGGCTCACCTGTGGCGGTCACACCGGCGATCTGATTCATCTTCGACGAGGAATCGGAAGAAGACGAAGATGAATCGGAGGAGGAATCAGACTTCGTGTCGGAACTTCCGCATGCCGCGAAACCCAAGCACATGATCGTTGTGCAGGCGGCTGCGACGGCTTTGAAAAGAGTAGATTTGCGCATAGGTTCCACTTTAGTGGCAATCGTTGATTTTCATAGTTTTTTCAGGCTTTTGCAGAGAGGCAATGTAGAATAGTGAATGCTATGACTTTATTGCAGGAAGAACAGGAAAAGCCGCAGTCCAAGGCGGGTCCCACGCGACACGCCAAGATTATGCGCGGCATTGTCACGCCTATTTTCGGCTTGCTTGCCATTGCTTGCATCGTGCTTGGCGTCTTGAACGCGACGATTTGGAAGCCCTCGGCACAGGTCACGGCGTCCGCCTCGGTCACGGGATCACAGTATGTGGTCACCGATCCGAATGTGCTGCAATTGGTTGACGATCGCGTCACCATTTCGGCGAAGTCGCGCGACAAATCCGCGAACGTGTGCATCGCCATCGGTTCCGCCCGCGATATCGCCGGATGGATCGCGGGATCCAAATACACGCGCGTCACCGGACTGTCCGACTGGTCCACCCTGTCCACGCTGAAGGCCACGGCTCAGGGCACCGCCGATAATTCCGAAGGCCAGGTCGCGTTCCAGGATTCCGACATGTGGCGCACCGTCAAATGCAATGCCGGTTCCGTTGATATGCAGTTCAAGGGTGCTAATACGAATAATGCCGAGGATTCCGTTGCGATTATCGATTACGGCGATCGCAAGGGAGGCTCGGTCGCGCTTGATTGGAACCGTCGTTCGATGCTGAATTTCGCCATGCCGTTCTATCTTTCCGGCGGATTGCTGGCGATACTTGCGGTGCTTTCGGCTTCCGTGTTTGCCATGCCTCCGCATAAGCGTCGCAACAAGCGCGCGTTTGCCATGGTTGACGGCATCGGTTCCACGCAGGGTGACGATGACGAGGTTGCCGCATGGGTGAAGAACGCCGAAGCGAGTGCCGCCCGTAGCGAAAAGAGCGGGCCGAAGCGTAAGCGTCGCCGTCATGCTGGGCATCGCGCGAGTGGTTCGGAAAATAGCCAAAACGAAGTTGCGCAGCCTACGATTGTCGATCCCGGCGCGCGCAATCTCGTTGCCGATCAGCAGAACGCTGCCGCTGATGGTGTTGAAGAAAACGACGATTTCGAACAGACTTCCGTGATTTCGCAAGACGAGCTTGCCGCATATTTCGCACGTCTTGCGCAGGAGGAAAGCAGTGCGGCCGCAGCGGCCTCGGGATCTGTAGAATTCGCGGTATCCGATGAAATCAACGTGCCCAACGAAGTTGACGAAATGGCCGTAACGACCGAGTCGGTCGGATCCAACGAAACATCCGAAAACGACGAATCCGACAACGACAAGTCCGACGAACCTGACAACGAGGAGGCCAAGTGATGAAGAAGCGTTTCAACGTAATCGCGGCGGCCGTGCTCGCATTGGGAATGGTCGTTGGCATGTGCGGATGCGAGGGGCAGCTGCCGCAGCCGAAAACCACGCAACGTCAAGATGCGCCGAATCTGACCGCCAAGCAAGAGAAAACCATCCGTACGAATATTCTCAAAACGCTTGACCAGTGCAATAACGATCGCAATATCGACGCCCTCGGTTCGATTTTGGAGGGGCCGGAACTTGAGATTCGCACTAGCGAACTTCATGTGGCGCAGGTCACGGGCAATCTTGACCGAAAGACCACGATTCCAACTGATCTTGCGCAGGCCGTGATCTCCACGGACAGTGGATGGCCGCGTTCGGTGTTCTCCATCACTTCCACCACGGATGACCAGCAGTCTAAGCGTCTGCTGGTGTTCCGCCAGGATTCCGCGCGTCAGAACTACAAGTTGTGGGGTGTGGCACGACTGTTCTCGGGCGTGAAGATGCCGAGTTTCGAGATTTCCAAAACCGGTAGCGCGCAGGGAACGGAAAAAGACACCGGTCTGGTCATGACTCCGAAGGATGCGGTCGCCGCGTATGCCGACGTGTTGCAGAATGGTGCGTCCAGCCAGTATGCGCAGAAGTTCGCCGACGACGATTTGCGTACGAAGCTTGCCGATCTGACCGAACAGGTGCAGAAGGCCATGGAGCTGAACGAGGGATCACAGCAGCAGGTGTTCACACCGGTTGACGATGCCATCAGCGTTATGCGTTCCGCGGATGGTGGCGATCTGGTGGTGGCGCAGATCAATTCCGAATGGACGCGTTCAGCTGGCTCCGGCCGTGAGTCGCAGCCCGCTTCCGATGCGGAAAAAGCGCTGTTTGGCGACGGTCAGGCCACCAGCACCATGAAAACCACGTATGTGAATGTGGTCGCGCTGTATGTGCCGCCGGCGAATTCTGACGCGAAGATCACTGCAGTCGGTTCCGAGCGTCAGCCGGTCAGGGTTGAGGCGCTGTGATCGTGGCGGTCGCACGAATGCGCGTAAGCTTGGGGCGAACGTTTGCAATGTGTGTTGCGCTGGGCGCTTAATGTTGTTGATTGTTGATATCTAGGAGGCAAGCATGGCAGGTCAAAGGCCGTTTAATCCGGGAGTTTCCTTGGCGGGAGCCGTCGATCTTGAGGCGCTGAAGCATCAGGTGAAGGCCGAACCGGGGCAGGCTGGTGGTGCTCCGGCCGCCGGCGGTTATGTGATCGACACCACGGAGAACACGTTCCAGGCCATGGTGCAGACGTCGGCCACGTTCCCGATCCTGTTGCTGCTGTGGGTGCCGACCGATGACCGACTGTTCGATATGGCACGCCAGCTGGGCAATGCCGTGAACCAGTTGAACGGCCAGATTCAGCTGTCTCGTATTGATATCGCGTCGAATCCTTCGATCGCGCAGGCGTTCCAAGTGCAGGGCGCGCCTGCATTGTTCGCGTTGATCAACGGCCGTCCGATGCCGATTTTGCAGGGCTTGCCGTCCGCTGAGGAAATGCAGCAGATCGTGGATACGGTGATTCCGAATCTGGTCGCAGCCGCGCAGCAGGCCGGTGTGACCGGTTCCGCGCCGTATTCCGGCGATCCGAATTCCGATGCGGCAAACTCGGCTTCCGCTGCCGGCGCCCAAGAGCAGGTGCCTCCGGAGCATCAGGAGGCGTATATGCTGGCACAGCAGGGCGATTACGCTGGCGCCGCAGCCGCGTACGAGAAGGTGCTTGAAGCCGATCCGAACGATGCGCGTGCCGCCCGCGAGCGTGCGAAGGCGTTGCTGTTGGCCCGTTCCGCCAATGCGAACGTGCGTGAGGTGCGTGCCGCCGCTGCCGACAATCCCGATGATGTTGAAGCACAGCTTGCCGTCGCTGACATTGATATGATCGGCGGTCAGATTCAGGATGCGTTCGATCGTTTGCTGGATTTCGTTGCGGCCGGCCATAAGGCCGATATTGAACCGGTGCGCAAGCGTCTGCTGGAATATTTCACGATTCCTGAGCCGACCGACGAGCGTTTGAAGCGCGCCCGCCGTCGCCTCGCCACGCTCATGTACTGATTCGTTTATTGACTTAGGTACCGTTTTAGGTACCGCTCAACCGTAGGCTGCGCAACTACATCGTTCTTTACGGCCTACGGTTGTTTTTTAAAAGACTTATTCCATACGATTGGTGCCGAAATAGTCGAGGAATTGCGGTCCGTCTGCTTCCAGTTCGTCTTCGAATGCGGATTTCCATCGTGAATATGGATTCGCGGCAAGCCCTTCATTGCTGAACCGCGATTGGTCGGTGATTTCGGTGGTGCAGAATTTCGGGATCACCAGATTGGTGACCGGCCCGATACGTTCCGCTTCCGCAATGATCAGGGGAGCGTTGGTGCCTCCGAACACGTCGATGTTCCAGCCGTCCTCATCGATCCAGTCGGTGAAACGGTTTTTGATGGTCACGTGTCCGCTGCGTTTGATGAGCTCCCCTGCGATGCGCGAATCCAAATCGCGGCTCGCCTCATATCGCGTGCCTCCCACGGACGGCCCTTTCACGGTGACTGATCCAAGCCGGAATTCGTCGCGATACTTTTCGAGCACAGCCAGCGGGTCGAGGTCCGGAGTCATGGCAATGCGGACGGACTTTGTTTTCAATCGCACGCGCAGCGCGTAATTATCCTGATGCACGTAATAACTTTGTATGATCAGCGTCGGACTGTCGTTATCATCCAACTGCGTCGGTAGGGCACGGCAGAAAAAACGGCGCGTGTATTCGAAATCGCCTATATTTCTGCCTGAATCCTCAACCATATTTTCAGTCTAGTGGAAAAGACGCTTCAAATGGTGTTATGTTGCTACAAATTTCGTTGTGGCGCACGCTATCTCTCGTTCCTTCCCCGTTCTATGCCCGTTATTTCCCCTCTAGGGTTGGGCGTGCTGTCGAAAGACCCGCCGTAGCTATGTTTTCGCAATAATGATCCGAGATTCGAAGATCGTTTTTCCGTAAAAAGTGTCGCTTTCATCTCAAGGCAGTGTAAAGTAGTTTGACGCACGGGTTTGTAGCTCAGTGGATAGAGCGTCTGTCTCCGGAACAGAAGGTCGTGGGTTCGATCCCCATCAAGCCCACCACAAAGACAAGTGAAGAGCCGGGGCAGGGAGCCGGTATTTGGAACATGGGACAATGCGTGTCGATTCCATGGGTACAGTGATTGCTTGAGATTGCGTTGTCGTGGTTTGCCGCGGCCTGAACGCAAGCAACATGCATAACACATTCTTCAAAGGAGAACATTATGAGCGAGAAGATGGAAGCGGTTGCGACTTCTGAAGCCCCGGCGGCGCTGGGCGCATACAGCCAGGCCGTGAAGGCCAACGGTTTCGTGTTCGTCTCCGGCCAGCTGGGCATCGACCCAGTCACCGGCGAACTGGCTGGCGAAACCGCCGGCGAGCAGGCAGCCCAGGCACTGAAGAACATCAAGCATATTCTTGACGCCGCAGGCACCGGCATCGAACACGTCTGCCGCGCCACCATCTACATGAAGAACGTCGAAGACTTCCACGAGATCGACGACGTGTATGCGCAGGCCTTCATCGGCTCCGTGAAGCCGGCCCGCGTCGCGTTCGGCGGCAACAACATTCCGAAGGGCGCTCTCGTTGAGATCGACGCCATCGCTGTGCTCTGATTTCAGTGCGCTGATTGCAAATCTCCAGAAAATCCTTTTTCAGGCTCGTATGCGGTTTCTTACGCTGCATGCGAGCCTGTTGTGTTTATGCAATCTCAGGATTGCCGCTAAAAGTGAACGGCAGGCAACATGATTCCACCGATTTCCGTATAGTAATGCGATTGGGTATTGTGCAAACGCATGCAAACGCAAGAACGCAAGAACGCGCCCATCCAAATATGAAGGAGCAGTCGCGCATGGCCGAATCGCAAGTCAACGCATCCACTGCAGACACTGACGCCGCTGAATCCGCTGAAGCCGAGCAGGGCGGTCTTGAACGCAAGATGGAAACCCGCCATCTGACCATGATTTCGCTGGGTGGTGTGATCGGTACGGGCTTGTTCCTCAGCTCCGGCTACACGATTCACCAAGCCGGCCCTCTTGGCGCGATCATCGCGTATGGCATCGGATCCATGCTTGTGTATTTTGTGATGCTCAGCCTTGGCGAACTGTCGGTGGCCATGCCGTATGCGGGCAGCTTTCACCTGTATGCGAAGCGTTTCATCGGCCCCGGCACCGCGTTCACCATCGCCGTGCTGTACTGGCTGAATTGGGCGGTGGCGCTCGCTTCGGAATTCACGGCAGCCGGTCTGCTGATGCAACGTTGGTTTCCTGATTCGCCCGCGTGGATTTGGTCCGCCGCCTTCATTGCGGTGGTGTTCATGCTCAATATTCTGTCGGTGAGGCTGTATGGCGAGTCGGAATTCTGGTTCGCATCCATTAAGGTGTTTGCGATTATCGTGTTCATTGTGATCGGCTTGCTTGCCATGTTTGGTGCGATTCCGATTGCCGGTTACGATCATGCTCCGCTGTTTGAGAATTTCTATAATGATGGCTGGCTCCCGAATGGTGTGCTGCCGATTTTTTCGACGCTGCTGACGGTGGTGTTCGCATTTTCGGGCACTGAGGTCGTTGGTGTCGCGGCGGGGGAGACGAAGGATCCGGCGCAGGCGATTCCGAAGGCTGTGCATACCACGGTGTTGCGTCTTGCGATTTTCTTCATCGGTTCGATTGCGGTGATGTCCGCGCTGATTCCGTGGCATCGGTCAGGCGTCGACACGAGTCCGTTTGTGCTCGTGTTCCAATCGATCGGCATGCCGTTTGCCGGCGATGTGATGAATTTCGTGGTGTTGACGGCAGTGCTTTCCGCTGCGAATTCCGGCTTGTACGTGTGCTCGCGCATGGTCTGGTCGCTTGCGCAGGAGGGTATGATCCCGCGCGTGCTCGGCAAGACGAATTTCCATGGTGTGCCCGTGTTCGCGGTGCTGTTCAGCATGGCAGGATCGCTGTTGGCGTTGTTGTCTTCCGTGGTTGCCGCTTCGACGGTGTATTTGGCGTTGGTTGCGGTTTCCGGCTTGGCCACACTGGTGGTGTGGGCGTCGGTTTCCGTCTGCCACTTGCGTTTCCGCAAGCAGTGGCTTGATCAAGGGCATTCGGCTGACGATTTGAAGTATCGTGCCCCCGGTTTCCCGTTCGTGCCGATTGCTGCGATTGTGATGTGTATCGGCGCGTTGGTTTTGGTGATTTGCGATTCGTCGCAGCGTTCCACATTGCTGTATATGATTCCGTTCGTTGCGATCTGCTATATCGGCTATTACGCTTCGGTGGCTTGGCGTAGGAAGCATGGCGAACTGCAGGATGATACGCGGGGCGATACGCAAGGCTGATTCTGTCTGCATAATCGGTAGACTTGGAGGAATGAGTCCAGAAGCGCTTAGTGAACTGATTTTCAATATTGCCAACAACCTTGTGAATGAAGGCAAGGCTGGCACCCTGACCACCGATCTCATCCCTCCGCAGGCCAAATTCGCCGTCATGCGTCCGAAGGACCGCGCACACGGCGATTGGGCATCGAACGCGGCCATGCAGCTGGCCAAGAAGGCCGGCATGAAGCCTCACGATTTCGCCGAACTGTTCGCCGCGGAACTCGCCAATGCCGATGGCATCAAGTCCGTGGAAGTGGCCGGCCCCGGCTTCATTAACATTGTGCTTGATTCCGCGTCCGCCGCAGCCGTGGTTGACACTGTGCTTAACGAGGGCGCGAACTACGGCAAGAACGACCATCTTTCCGGCAAAACCCTGAATCTTGAATTCGTGTCCGCCAATCCGACCGGTCCGATCCATATCGGCGGCACCCGTTGGGCCGCGGTCGGCGACTCCATGGCCCGCGTGCTTGAGGCGAACGGTGCCAAGGTGGTGCGCGAATACTATTTCAACGATCACGGCGAGCAGATCAACCGTTTCGCCAAGTCGCTGGTCGCGGCAGCCCACGGTGAGGAAACCCCGATCGACGGTTACAAGGGCGCTTATATCGATGAGATCGCGCGTCGCGTCATCGATGAGGCAAATGCCGACGGTGTTGCGATTCTCGACCTGCCGCGCGTCGATGGTGGCGTCGACAACGATGGCAATCCGCTGGGTGAGGGCGATTCCGAACAGCGTGAGGAATTCCGCAAGCGTGCAGTGCCGATGATGTTCGACGAAATCCGCAAATCCATGAAGGATTTCCGTGTGAACTTCGACGTATGGTTCCATGAGAACAGCTTGTATTCCGATGGCGAGGTCGACAAGGCGATCTCTGATCTGCGCGAACGCGGCGACATTTACGAAAAGGATGGCGCAACCTGGTTCGAATCCACCAAGCATGGTGACGACAAGGATCGTGTGATTATCAAGTCCGACGGCAACTACGCGTATTTCGCAGCTGATATTGCTTACTATCGCAACAAGCGTCATCGTGACAACGATCCGGCAGACATCGCCATTTACATGCTGGGTGCCGACCATCACGGCTATATCGGCCGCATGATGGCCATGTGCGCCGCATTCGGCGACGAACCTGGCGAAAACATGCAGATTCTTATCGGCCAGCTCGTCAACGTGCTGAAGGACGGCAAGGCAGTGCGTATGTCGAAGCGCGCCGGCAATGTGGTGACCATCGACGATCTGACCGACGCTATCGGCGTGGATGCCTCCCGTTATTCGTTGGCACGCACCGACTACAATTCCCCGGTCGACATCGACCTGAACCTGCTCGCTTCGCATTCCAACGAGAATCCGGTGTACTACGTGCAGTATGCGCACGCCCGCTCCTGCAATGTGGATCGCAATGCGGCTGCTGCCGGCATCACCTACGAGGGTGCCGACGTAAGCCTGCTCGACACCGCCGCCGACGGCGAAGTGCTTGCCGCGCTCGCCCAGTGGCCGGCCCTGCTGCGCGAAGCCGGAGACCTGCGCGCCCCGCATCGCGTAGCCCATTACTTGGAAGACCTCGCCGCCACCTACCACAAGTGGTACAACGTGGAACGCGTGGTGCCCATGGAGCTCACCGATCCGGAAGCTCGCGGCGAACAGGCTGAAGCCCTGCGCATCGCCAAGGCTCCGGAACCGGCTCGTGCAGCCGCACGTTTGAAGCTCAATGACGCCGTTAAGACGGTTATCGCCGAAGGCCTTGACCTGCTTGGCGTTGCAGCCCCAGACAGGATGTGATCGCCATGGCAGTCACCCCCATCTGGCCGGCCGGCTCCAACGTGAACGAGCAAGGTGAAATCACGTTCCATGGTCGCACTGCCAAAAGCCTGCTGAACGAATTCGGTTCGCCGCTCTACGTCATCGACACCGATGACGTGCGCGCCCGCGCCGCCAAATTCGTCAAATCCGCGGCAAATGCGTTCAACAACACCGTAACCCACGTCAGTTTCGCTGGAAAAGCCTTGCTTTCCAAGGAAATCTGCCGTATCGTCACCGAATCCGGCATGCTGATCGACACCTGCACCATGGGCGAGATGCGCATCGCGCTCGCCGCGGGCGTTCCCGGAAGGCGGCTCGTGCTGCACGGCAACAACAAGTCCGATGCGGAAATCGAACTCGCCATTACCGAAGGCTTCGCCAAAATCGTGGTGGACGAGCCGAACGAGCCGGCCCGCATCGCCGAAATCGCCAAGCGTCTCGGCAAGCGCGCTCGCGTGATGTTGCGTGTTACGTCCGGCATTCATGCGGGCGGCCACGAATTCGTGTCTACCGCGCATGAGGACCAGAAGTTCGGTGTCGCCTTGCTGCCGGTTGGTGCCGATGCAAGCAAGCTGAACGTGCTCGACGATTTGGCTGACGTGACCCCCGCAGGGTCGAACGCACGCCTAGGCGAAAGCGAAGCCACTCCGGGCGAAAGCGCAGAACGCCAACTGCAGTACGACATCAAATACCCGTACGACATGAGCCACGAGAAGGTTTCCGAAGGCGACCGCAAACTCGCCGAAGCCATGACCATGGTGGCTGATGGCCCCGCGCTCGCCGTATTGAAGGAGATCTACCGCCATCAGGACGTGCTCGAACTGGTCGGCGTGCATTCGCATATCGGGTCGAACATTCACGATGCGGACGCCTTTATCCAGGCCGCGAAGCGCATGATGCTGCTGCGCAAGACCTTCTACGCCACCGACGCATACACCCTGCCGGAGGTCGACTTGGGCGGCGGCTATTCCGTGGCCTACACCGATGGCGAGGATTCCATGGATCTCGATACGGAACTTGCCCGCCTTGCCGATGCGGTCACCACCGTGAACCGTGCGCTCGGCATGCCCGCTCCGGTCATCTCGTTCGAGCCGGGCCGTTGGACGGTCGCCCCGACCGGCGTCACCCTGTATCGTGTGGGCACGGTCAAGCCGGTGCAGCTTGCCGGAACCGCGAAAGACAAGGCTGGCAATCCGGTTACGGAACGCGTGTACGTGTCTGTCGACGGCGGCATGAGCGACAATATTCGTCCGGCATTGTATGGATCGGATTACACTGCGAGAATCGCCAATCGTGAGGGTTCCAGCGAAACCAAGCTGTGCCGTGTGGTCGGCATGCACTGCGAATCGGGCGATATCATCGTCAACGAGGTGCGTCTTCCTGCCGATATTCAGCGTGGTGACGTGCTTGCGGTGCCTGTTACGGGTGCATACGGTCGCACGATGGCCAGCAACTACAATCAGGCGCTGATTCCTGCGGTTGTTGCCGTATCCGAGCAAGACGCGCATGTGATGATTCGCCGTCAGACGGTCGATGATCTGCTGGATTGGGATGTGAGCGAATAGCGATTCGTGGCGTTTCGCTCGTGTTTCGTATTGTTCATGGCGATTCGTCTCAAATTACGGATGCAGCATGGATGCGGTATGGACGGTTTTCGGGGCAAAGCTCGGAAACCGTCCATTTTCGTATGATTTCGCGGTCTTACGTCATATCGGGACCGTACAATAGGCAGGGTTACACCAATACTTCACATTCAAGGGAGGATGCCTTGGTACAGGAAGATGTTGCGCCGATTCGCGTTGGATTGTTGGGCGCGGGCACGGTCGGCTCTCAGACCGCACGCCTGCTGGTGGAGCAGAAGGATGAGCTCGCCGCACGCATCGGACGACCGATCGAACTGACCGGCGTCGCCTGCCTTGATCCGTCGGAAACCGACCCGTTCCCGTGGATCGACAAGTCCGTGGTGACCACCGACACCATGAGCGTGGCCACCAATGCTGACATTGTGGTCGAACTGATCGGTGGAACCGGCGTGGCCCGCAAGTTCGTGCTTGCGGCCATCGAATCCGGCGCTTCCGTGGTTACCGCCAACAAGGCGCTGTTGGCCAAGTATGGTCCAGAAATCTATGCCGCCGCCGAAGCCAAGGGCGTCGATATCTACTTCGAGGCTTCCGTGGGCGGTGCTATTCCGTTCCTCAAGCCACTGCGTGAATCCCTCGTCGGAGACAAGGTGACGAGCATGCTCGGCATCGTCAACGGCACCACGAACTACATTCTCGACGAAATGACCACCAAGGGTCTTGATTTCGACGACGTGCTGAAGGACGCTCAGGCCAAAGGATACGCCGAAGCGGATCCGACCGGGGACATCGAAGGCTACGATGCGGCCAACAAGGCGGCCATCATGGCCACGCTCGGCTTCCACACCAACGTGACCATCGATGATGTGTCCGTTGAGGGCATCACCAAGATCACCGCCGACGATATTGCTGCCGCAACCGCCGAAAACAAGGTCATCAAGCTGCTGGCCGTGGTGGAGAATGGCGAGGCCGGTGTGTCTGCCCGCGTGTATCCGGCGCTGATTTCCAACGAGCATCCGCTGGCTTCCGTGCATGGTTCCTTTAACGCGGTGTTTGTGAAGGCCGAAGCGGCTGACGATCTGATGTTCTATGGTCGTGGCGCTGGCGGCGCTCCGACCGCTTCTGCGGTGGTCGGCGATGTGGTGACCGAGGCGCGTCATATCGCACAGGGCTGCACTGGCCCGACCATTCCGTTGTATAAGGATTTGAAGAAGGCTCCGATCGAGGCTTCCAAGGCCGAGTTCGCGGTGCGTTTCGTGATTCACGACAATCCGGGCGTACTTGCGGCCATTGCGGCCAAGTTCGCCGAGCATGGCGTGTCCATCAATGGTGTGAACCAGGATCTCAAGCCCACGCTGAAGGATCCGGGCTACGACGGCGAACTGCAGCAGCTGCGCCTTGTCACGCACATGACCGACGAGCTTACCCTGCGTGAAACCGTGAAAGACGTGTGTGCACTCGACTGCGTGGTTGGCGAGCCTTCCATCCTCCGCGTGCTCAACTAACAGTTATGAGACGGCTGCTCAAATCGTTGCGATTGAGCGGCCGTTTTTTCGTTCATATTCCGGCCGCTGTGTTGGGAAATTGCGTGCCGATTGTTTACTCAGTCGCCCGCTGATTATGGGCTTGAATTTGACTCTTGTACCCTTTCGGGTATACGGTGCTACATTTGTAAAGAAGATGTGACGAAGGACGACGAGATATGACTCCAGTTACTCGTAAAGTACGCGTGCGTGTTCCGGCTACCAGCGCCAATCTTGGTTCTGGCTTTGATACGGTCGGACTTGCTCTGGACTACCACGACGAACTTGAATTCACGCTGAGCGCCGATCCGGTGAACACTGCGGCTCAGGTGATGATCGAAGGCGAAGGCGCCGATACTCTCCCGCGTGACGAAACCCACTTGGTGGTTTCCACGTTCCGCCGCGCATGCCAGACCTTTGGTCTGGGCCGTGTGGGCTTCATTCTTCAGGCTCACAACAACATTCCTCAGGCACGAGGCATGGGCTCTTCCGCAGAGGCCATTGTGGCGGGCATCGCAGCCGCGGCCGCCTTCGCGCAGGACGACGAACTCAACCGTGATGCCGTGTTTGAGCTTGCTGCGGCCATCGAAGGCCATCCGGACAACGTGGCTCCGGCCGTGTACGGCGGGCTCACCATGTCTTGGGACATGGAAACCCCCGAAGGTGTCGGTTCCGTGCCGATTCCGGGCGGCGAACCGCTGCATAAGGGCTTCCATACCATCAACTATCGCGTTGCCGACGATCTGACCGCCGCCGTGTTCGTGCCGGATTATGAGCTGTCCACCGAAAAGGCACGCCAGGCGCTGCCGGGCCAGCTGGCGTTCAAGGATGCCGTGCACAATGTGTCTCGCGTGAGCCTGCTGCCGGCCGCCATGAATCCTGCGATGCTGGCGACTGGTCAGCGTCAGGACGTCAACGCGTTGCTGTTCGCCGCCACGCAGGATCGTCTGCATCAGCCGTATCGCGCTCCTTTGATGGAACCGTCGTGGACGCTGATCGAAAAGCTGCGTTCCCATGGTTTCGCTTCCATGGTTTCCGGCGCCGGCCCATGCGTGCTCGTGCTGCATCATGGCGACGCTCGCGAACAGCTGGAACAGCTTGCTTCCGAAGAGCTCGCTTCCGGTCATTGGCGTGTGCTGCATTTGGGCGTCGACACCAAGGGTGTGCAGGTGGAACGCGCATGAACAACTCCATTCCGCTGATTCTCGCTTCCAAATCCAAGCCTCGCCGTGACGTGCTTTTCTCGGCGGGCATTTGCCCCACGATTCGCGTATCGAACGTGGACGAGCCGGCGGCGCTCGAACGTGAGGCGGCCGCCATGGGCGTTGCCGTAAGTGATCTGAGCGTGGAACAGCGGGTGATGATTCTCGCTACGGCCAAAGCCGAAGCCGTACATCAGGCGTATCGGAACGTTGCCGCCACCGCTGCGGCGGCGCACGGCGATCGTGTGGTCGGATTTCCGCTGAAAGCCGTTGCCGAATCTTCCGAACATTCGGATAATGCTGAAAATACTGGAGATTCCGCATCTTTAGAACATCATCGTGTTACGTTGCGTGCGGACGAAGTGCAGTCCGCCTCCGATGTGAAGACCCGCGATTTTTCGGGAGTCACCATTCCTACGATCACCGAATCGATTGCTGATTTCGTTGATGGCAAGCCGAGCCTGACCCGTGCGAAAGTCGGTCCGCTGATTCTTGGCTGCGATTCCATGTTCCTGCTTGACGGCGAATGTTACGGCAAGCCGCATAGCGCTGAGGTGGCTCGGGAACGACTGCGTGCCATGCGTGGCGCCACCGGTGAATTGTGGACGGGCCATTGCCTGATCGACTTCGCCACCGGGCGTATCGCGCGAGGCGCGAGCAGGGCCACGCTGCACTTCTGCGAATATTCCGACACCGATATCGAACGGTACATCGCCACCGGAGAACCGTTGGAAGTGGCTGGTTCCTTCACGCTTGAGGGCTTCGGCGGAGCGTTCATCGACTCCATCGAAGGCGATCCGCACGGCATTATCGGCCTGAGCCTTCCGCTGGCGCGCCGTTTGGCCGCCGAGCTCGGCGTGGAATGGACTGATCTGTGGAATGTGACGCGAGCCGATCAAGAACCGAACGTCGAACACGATTCGCGAACCGGTGCCGCGAAGCCGCTTCCTCCCAAGGAAAACGTGCATCAGCCGGGTGATGGTTGGATTGATTGCGATTGCGGTCGCAAGCATTGGGGCACCAATGGCGCGTCCGGCGTGCTGCTGGCCCGCCGAAGCGAACAGACCGGCGAAGTGACGCACGTTGTCATGCAGCATCGCGCGGTGTGGAGCGCGGAAGGTGGCACATGGGGCATTCCAGGAGGTGCCACCGCCGACGGTGAAAGCCCGATCGAGGGTGCGCTGCGCGAATCGTACGAGGAAGCCAACATCACGCCGGAAGATATCGACGTGGTCGGATCATACTGCGAAGACCACGGACCGTGGGCCTACACCACCGTGTTCGCTTTCGAAAAGCCGGGACACCGCGTGGAGCCGAAGGCCAACGACGACGAAAGCATGGAAATCGAATGGGTGCCGATTGAGGAAGTTCCCAATCGTAAACTGTTGACCGCCATGCGTACCGACTGGCCGAATTTCGCTGCGCGACTCGCTCAAATGGCTGAAAAATAGCGTCTGTTAGCGCTAACCGAAGTTGCGTGTAGAATAGTCGAAAGTAACAACGGTAGTGTGCGGAAGGCGACGGAGCATGGCAGGCAAGCGCAATGCGGCAAACAAACGCCCCTCGATGTTCGAAGTGGCGAAAATGGCTGGTGTCAGCCATCAAACGGTGTCGCGCGTCATCAATCATTCCCCCGACGTGTCTGATGCCACCCGCGAAAAAGTACAGAAAGCCATCGACGCGCTTGGATACCGTCCCAGCAATTCCGCGCGTGCCCTCGCTTCGCATCGCTCCCGCACCATCGGCTTGGTTGCGGGCGGGCAACGCTTTTATGGTCCGATTTCCGCGATTTCCTCGATTGAGGCGATGGCGAGGCAGCATGGCCTGTTCATGTCGGTGAGCATGGTGCACGAGGCGCTCTGCTCGCAGACGGAATTCGACGAATTGTGCTCAACGTTCGATGAGATGAACGTGGACGCGTTCATTTTCCTCACGCCGACGGATGTTATGTTTTCCGCCGCCTGCCGTGCGCAGATCACGCAGCCACGCGTCATCGTCACCTCCACGCACGGCAGCATCAGCGTGCAGGATGGTTTGCGCTTGATGAAACCGGCCGACCGTCGCCGAGTATCCGTAGTGGGAGTGGACCAATGGTCGGCCATGGCCGACGTGATGCATTTGGTGGCCGAGCATGGGCATCGTTCCGCGCTTTATTTCGCAGGTCCGAAGGAATGGCGTGACGCCGCCACGCGTTTGATGGCGTGGAATAAGCTGTGCGCGGCCAATGCGGTGAGTTCCGTCACCGTGCAATGCGAAACCTGGGAATCAACCGAAGCGTATGGCAAGATGAACCATATTCTCGAAAACATCGGTCGTACCGGCGGAAATCTGCCGACGTGCATGGTGTGTGCGAACGACAGCCAGGCGGTTGGTGTGTCTCGTGCGCTGCATGAACATGGCATGCGTATTCCGCAGGATGTGAGCTTGGTTGGTTTCGACGACATGCCCGCCATGGACAACATGTACCCGCCGCTGGCCACGGTTCGCCCGGATTTTGAACAGCTTGGCGTTGCCGCCATGCGTGAGACGCTGTTTTTGCTGGGGGAGGGCGATGAGAATTCGTTCGCTTCGTCGCAGCATGGCGTCGGCCTGATTCCCGCGAAGGTGATCGGCCGCACTTCTTTGGGCACCGCCAGCCGTCGCTGAATATTTCCTGCGATTTTTGTATTTCTTGTGATTCTCGTATCTCTTTTTGCCGCATGTGCTGCGATTGCCGGATTTTGCAATGCCGGTATATCAAGAAAATCGGCTGACGATCTGCCGGTAGTACGTTGACGATTGCGTGACACGTCGAACTTGTATAGTCGCCACTTTCTGTTTAGAATAGTGAGCGTTAACAGTGAGCGCTAACATTCCGTCGACAATGTGGTTGTGAGGCGCTCGGATGCAAGGAGTTTGAAACTATGGCGCAAGAGCAGGGACTTGACGATCGCATCGCGCTGACCGCCGAGAAAATCCGCGCTGGCAAGACGAGTCTGGGCATCGAATTCGGCTCCACCCGAATCAAGGCCGTGCTCATCGATGACACGTACACCACCATCGCAGCCGGCGACTACGGCTGGGCCAGCCACTTGGAAGACGGCCTGTGGAGCTATTCGCAGGAAGAAATCTGGACCGGGCTGCAGACCGCATACGCGGCGCTCGCCGAAGATGTCGAAAACGCTTACGGCGAAAAGCTCACCCGCGTGGGACGCATCGGCTTCTCTGCCATGATGCACGGCTACCTCGCCTTCGGCAAAGATGGCGAACTGCTGGTGCCGTTCCGCACCTGGCAGAACACCAACACTTCCGAAGCACACGAGAAGCTTTCCGAACTGTTCCAGTACAACATTCCGGAACGCTGGTCCATCGCACACCTGTACCAGGCCGTGCTCAACAACGAAGAGCACATCGGCAAGGTCGATTTCTTCACCACCCTCGCCGGCTACGTGCACTGGAAGCTCACCGGCAAGAAGGTGCTCGGCGTTGGCGACGCATCCGGCATGTTCCCGATCGACCCTACCACGCACACCTACGAAACCGAATTCATTGAGAAGTTCAATGCGATTCCGGAAGTCGCAGCCCAGCCGTGGAAGCTTGCCGACCTGCTGCCGGAACCGCTGGTTGCAGGCACTCCTGCGGGCACGCTGACCGAAGAGGGCGCCAAGCTGCTCGATCCGACAGGCACGCTGCAGCCGGGAATCACATTCGCTCCGCCGGAGGGCGATGCTGGCACCGGTATGGTGGCCACCAACTCCGTACGCGTGCGCACCGGCAACGTTTCCGCCGGCACCTCCATCTTCGCCATGGTTGTACTCGAACGCAAGCTGGAACGCCTGCACCCGGAAGTGGACCTCGTCACCACTCCGGCAGGCGATCTCGCAGGCATGAGCCACGCCAACAACTTCACCTCCGACCTCAACGCATGGGTTGGTCTGTTCGGACAGTTCGCAGCTGCAATCGGCACTCCGGTCGACGCCGGCACCCTGTATGGCACGCTGTTCCGCGCGGCCATCGCGGACGACGTTGACTCCAACTGCGGCGGACTCATCAACTACCCGTTCCGCTCCGGCGAATTCCTCGCAGGACTGCCCGAAGGCCGACCGCTGTTCGCGCGCGGTCCGGAAGCCCGCATGAGCCTCGGCAACTTCATGCGCGCCCAGCTGTTCAGCGCATTCTCCCCGGTGAAGATCGGCATGGATGTGATGACCAAGGACGAAGGCGTTGCCGTTGACTCCCTCGTCGGCCACGGTGGCATCTTCACCACCCCGAAGGTCGCCCAGAAGATTCTCGCAGCCGCATTCGATACGCCGATCAAGGTGATGTCCACCGCAGCCGAAGGCGGCGCATGGGGCATGGCCGTGCTTGCCGACTACCTGTGGCACGCCGACCAGCCGCTCGACGAATTCCTTGACGCTCGTGTGTTCGCCGATGCCGCTTCGACCACGGAAAATCCGGATGAAGGCGATGCCGCAGGATTCGAGGAATTCTTCGATCGCTTCCGCAAGGGACTGCCGATTGAGCATGTTGCAATCGAAAGCATTCCGCTGGAAACCAAGTAAATAAATATTTTAAAAACTTATTTCAATTTGAAAGGAAATGATTATGGCTACTTTGGCTGATTATGGTCCTGAGGTTCGTGCCGAGATCAAGCAGGTGCGCGAGGTCGTGGCGACCTTGCACGAGCAGCTGATCAAGTGGAACCTGGTGGTGTGGACGGCTGGCAACGTGTCGCAGCGTCTGCATACCGCGGATCTGATGGTGATCAAGCCGTCGGGCCTGCGTTACGAGTACCTGACGCCGTCGAGCATGGTGGTGTGCGATCTGGACGGCAACGTGGTGGACGGTTCGGAGGCTCCTTCCTCCGATACGGCGTCGCATGCGTACATCTACCGTCATATGCCGGATGTGTACGGCGTGGTGCATACGCATTCGACGTATGCGACGGCGTGGGCGGCGACGGGGCAGAACATTCCGTGCGGTCTGACGATGATGGGCGACGAGTTCGGCGGTCCTGTTCCGGTGGGTCCGTTCCGTCTGATCGGTTCCGAGGCGATCGGCGAGGGCGTGGTCGAGACGCTCAGGGAGTATCCGAAGTCTCCTGCGGTGCTGATGCAGAACCATGGTCCGTTCACCATCGGCAAGGACGCGGAGTCCGCGGTGAAGGCCGCGGCGATGACGGAGGAGGTCGCTCATACGATGTGGGCGGCGAGGCAGTTGGGTGAGATCATTCCGATTTCGGATGAGGATATCGCGAAGCTGAACGATCGTTACACCAACGTCTACGGCCAGCACTGAGCTGCAATCCTACGATTCCGTAATCCTACATAATTTCACAATCGTACGAACTCGCGCTACGCAACAGAACAACGCGAAGCGCGAGTTCGCAATCGCAATAAATAATTAAAAACTCCATAAACAACGAAGTAAAGGAACAATCACATGGCAATGGAAAACCCGTTTGAAGGCAAGGAAGTCTGGTTCGGCGTCGGATCCCAGGATCTGTACGGCGAAGAAGCGCTGCGTCAGGTGGCCGAGCAGTCCGGCGAAATCGTCGACGCACTCAACGCAACCGGCAAGATCCCGGTCAAGGTGGTGCTTAAGCCGACCCTGAAGTCCTCCGACGGCGTCAAGGCCTTCATGGTCGAAGCCTCCGCCAACCCGAACGTCATCGGCGTGATCACCTGGTGCCACACCTTCTCCCCGGCCAAGATGTGGATCCGCGGCCTCGAAGTGCTCACCAAGCCGCTGCTGCAGCTCAACACGCAGCACCACTTCGAAATCCCGTGGGAAACCATCGACATGGACTTCATGAACCTGAACCAGGCCGCACACGGCGACCGTGAGTTCGGTTACATCCTGACCCGTCTGGGCATCAACCGCAAGATCGTGGTCGGCCACTACACCGATCCGGCCGTTGCCGAAGAAATCGGCACCTGGGCACGCGCCTGCGCCGGCTGGGATGCTTCCAACAACATGAAGGTCATGCGTTGGGGCGACAACATGCGCAACGTGGCCGTCACCGAAGGCGACAAGACCGAAGCCGAGCGCGTGTTCGGCGCATCCATCAACACTTGGGCCGTCAACGAGCTCGTCGCAGCCTACGAAGCCGTCAAGGACGATCAGGTCAAGAGCATCATCGAAGACTACAAGGTTAAGTACGACGTTGATCCGGCTCTGCTCGACGCCAAGTACGATTCCCTGTTCATCGCGGCCAAGGAAGAAGCCGCCATGGTCAACATGATGCGCGCCAATGGCTGCACCGCCGGCGTTGACAACTTCGAAGACTTGGGTGCCCTCCCGCAGCTGCCGGGCGTTGGCCCGCAGCGCTTCCCGTCCGAGTACGGCTTCGGCTTCTCCGCCGAAGGCGACTGGAAGACCGCAGTGCTCGTGCGCATCGGCGCAGTGATGGGCTACGGCCTCGAAGGTGGCGCTTCCCTCATGGAAGACTACTCCTACAACTTCACCCCGGGCAACGAGATGATCATGGGCTCCCACATGCTCGAAGTCTCCCCGTCCGTCGGCACCATCGCCAAGCCGAAGCTGGAAATCCACCCGCTCGGCATCGGTGGCAAGGCCGATCCGGTGCGCCTGGTCTTCACCGTCGCCCCGAAGAAGGACGCCGTCGTCGTGTCCATGTCTGACGTGCGCGAACGCTTCCGCCTGACCATGAACCTGGTCGACGTGGTCGAGCCGCTCGGCGAACTCAAGCAGCTGCCGTGCGCCCGTGGTCTGTGGAAGCCGCAGCCGGACCTCAAGACCTCCGCCGAGTGCTGGCTGCGTTCCGGCGCATCCCACCACACCTGCATGACCACCTCCGTCGGTCGCGAGGCTTGGGAAGACTTCGCCCGCATCGCCGGTGTCGAACTCGCCACCATCGACGCGAACACCAAGGCCGCAGAATTCGAGCGCGACCTTGAGATCTCCGAAATGTACCACCGCCTCAACAACCGTCACTGACATACCGGAGCGTTAACGGCACGGCAGAAGACTCGACGTACCCTCGTACGTCTTCGCCTTCTGCCGCACCGTTACCGCACGCGTTATGCACTGACGGAACCGTCACTGATTGTCGCTTTACTGACAATGGCTGATGGGGTGTCGTTAGACATTCTGGATTCATCACTAATCTCTGCCATATGAGCGCCGGCGGGTCGGATCGCTTCCGATCTCCGGCGCTCGTTTGCATTCCTTGAAAGTTGTACGGACAGAACAAAAGCGTGGGGTGCGAGAGAACGTTTGTATTCTCTCGCACCCCACGCTTTTATGTGTTATGCGATTCAGCGCTTGCCGGAGTACAGCTGCTGATCGATCACCTGTGCGAACACGCGGTTCACTGCCGGACGCACCACTTTCAGCGACGGGGTCAGGCACTTGTTTTCCTGCGTGAACTGGGTATCCAGCACTACGAACTTACGTACGGATTCGGCGCGGGAAACGGTCGCGTTCGCCTTGTCGACGTACTTCTGGATTTCGTCGCGAACGGCGGCGGTCGCAGCCACGCGATCCAACGGCGTATCGGCAGACAGTCCAATGGAAGGCAGCCAAGCCTCCAATCCTTCCGAATCCAACGTGATCAGCGCACCGATGAACGGACGATTGTCGCCGACAACTACCACATGCTCCACAATCGGACATTTCACAATCTCCTGCTCCATCGGAATCGGAGAAACGTTCTTGCCGCCGGCGGTGATGATGATGTCCTTCTTACGGCCGGTGATCGTAATACGTCCCTCGTCGTCAATCGACGCCAAATCACCCGTTTTCAGCCACCCATCCTCGGTGAACGCTTCCGCCGTCTTCTCAGGCAGGTTGTGGTAGCCCCTGAACACGTTCGGGCCCTTCACCTGAAGTTCGCCATCATCGGAAATGCGCACAGACGATCCCGGAGCCGGTTGGCCGACAGTGCCGATCACATTGTCGGTGACGCGGGTCGCGGCGAACGGCGCAGCGGTTTCCGTCATACCGTAACCCTGAATCATCGGCAGGCCGATACCGTTGAAGAAATGCGCCAGAGACACGTCCAGAGGAGCACCACCGCATGCCACGTAGCGGATGCGCGGGCCGAGAGCGCTACGCACGGTACGGTATACGGAAGCCTCATACGAAAGATGCTGCGCGATCTGCTTGGCGGTCGGGCGTTCGCCGGCCTGCTGCATGCGCGACCAATCGCGTGCGGCTTCGGCAGCCTTGAGGAACAGGCGTCCCCTCCAACCCGTGCCGGCCTTGCGGGAGGCCGCGTTATACACCTTCTCGAACACTCGTGGTACGCCCAGCAGATATGTCGGTTCGAAGGAACGCAAATCGGGCAGCAGCGTCTTTGTGTCCGGCAGATAGCCGACCACGCCGTCGTCGGAAGCAATCGACGCGTACTGGATGAACCGTGCGAAACAGTGGGCGAGCGGCAGGAAGAGAAGCAGTCGCGGATGATCTTCGAGAACGATCTCATGCAACGCCAGACTGCCTGCGCGCGTGATCGATATGAAATTGCGGTGCGAAAGCTCGGCACCCTTTGGAGCTCCCGTCGAACCGGACGTGTACACGATGGTGGCCAGATCGTCTGCATGCACCGAATCGATGCGCGCTTCCAGCTCCTCGTCGGACACGGTGACGCCCAAGCCTTCCAACGCGCCCATGGCGTTGGAATCGAGCATCAGAATGTGCTTGAGAGACGGGCAGCGGTCGATTACGGAGTCGAGACGGTCGAAGCGCTCGCGATTGTCGGCGATGGCCAGTTTCACATCCGAATCGTTGAGGATACGCTCGGCCTGCGCCGCGGAATCGGTGTCGTAGATCGGCACGTTCACCGCGCCGATGGCGGCCAGTGCGAAGTCGAGCACGCCCCACTCGTAGCGGGTGGTGGAGAAAATGGTGACGGCATCGCCCTTGTTGATGCCGAATGCGATGAGGCCTTTTGCAGCGGCGAGCACGGCATTGTGGAATTCGCCGGTAGTGACCTTCGTCCATTGGCCGGGGGCGGTTTTGCGTTCCGCGATCACGGTATCTTCGCCAGTGCGCGCTATGCGTCCAGTAAGCAGGGAATAGATGGATTCGTCGTCGCGCACCTCAACGGATTCGCCCGGGGTGGTGTACTCGGTGAGCATGAAGCGTTCTCTTTCTCGCGGTTTTTGCGTTGTTTCCGCGTATTTCTGCTTGTGATGCGTGCGGGAGCGATACAAACCGTGTGTCCGCGTTTCCTACCCCTTGCGCACCTTGCACATTCTAAGTTACGGGGCCGTAAGTCTGCATTGTGAGAAGCGACAAGAAATATTTCATCAACTTTGTATGAACTGACAAATGGTGCTATTCCGTCAAAAATCAAGTGTTTGGTGTCGCGCTGTATCCGTTCGAAAAAAGGCTTGACGTAACGGTTGCGGGGGAGCCGCCATGCTTCCCATATATCCCCGAAAGGACCGTAAAACCAGCGAAATGCGAAGAAATGGTGGTGCGAGCGTTTTTTATCGAGTACACTCACGAGTGACGCAATTTACCCCTTGCGTCAGAGGGCTGCCTGCTCAACGGCGAACATCCAGCCTTTTTATTCTTTCGCCGTTTCGCTGGTCGTGTGGCATGCTCCGCACTTGCTTGGTTCGTGTGTTTTTGCTGAAGATGCGTTTGTGATTGCGTTTGCGATTGCTATGTGCGATGAGCTCTTGACGTTTCTGTTTCCGGGCGGATAGGCTGAATCGAGCGACAAGGTGATGCGGGCGCGCAAATTGAACCGCGCGAATGTGAAGGAAAGGATTTCGATGTTTGACAAACGGCTGTTTTCCCTCGCTCCCGGCGTGGGGCGGTTGGTTGCGGCGAAAGTGCTCTGCCAATGGGTCGGACTGCTGTCCAACGTCGTGTTCGTGGTGACGGTGGTGGTCATGCTTTCGCCGGCGCTTGCCGTGGTGGAATCGGCGTTCGACCCCATGTTCTCCATGGGTGATAGTGGCCTGATTTCCCGCCTGTTCATCGGCTTTGGCTACGGCGGATTCAGTGCGGAAACATACGTCGGATGCGTACTGGCGATCGTGGTCTGTGCGGTACTGCGTTTTCTGATGATGCGCGCAGCGGCCTATTTCGGCGCGGAAGCGGCTGAGCGTGTCAAACTCGCGTTACGTGAACAGCTTTTTAATAAAATGCTTGCGATCGGACCATCATATTCGCAACATATCAGCACTGCCGACGTGGTGCAATCCGCCGGTGAAGGCATCGAACAAATCCAAAGCTTCTTCGAATTATTCCTACCGCAACTGTTTTATGCGATTCTTGCACCGGTAACATTATTTTTTATAGTTGCGCCGATTAATATGCCGACGGCTGTTACATTGCTTGTATGCGCGCCTTTGATTGTATTGATTGTTGGCATGGTCGCAATGCGCGCAGCCCGAGTATTCAAAAAATATTGGGGAAAATACACCGACATGGGATCTGTGTTTCTTGACAATGTACAAGGTCTTGAAACGCTGAAAACTTTTGACGCGGATGCGCATGCCGCCAAGAAAATGGACGAGCAAGCGGAACAATTCCGCGTAATGACCATGAATGTTCTGCAAATTCAGCTGCGCTCGCTCACCGCCATGGACGTCGTCGCATACGGGGGTGCCGCGGCCGGCGTGGGCGTATCGATCTGGCAGTATGCGAGTGGTGCCGCATTGCCGCTTGCCGGCGTGCTGCTGATAGTGCTTCTTTCCGCGGATTTCTTCATTCCGCTGCGCCAATTGGGGTCGTTCTTCCATGTTGCGATGAACGGCATGACTTCGACCAAGCGTATTTTCGCATTGCTTGATACGCCGATTCCTGCGCATGGGATGCAGGAAATGCCGGAATTCGGCGCTTCCGATAACGGTGTGGACGTGTGCTTTGATGACGTGTCGTTCCGATATGTGGACGTGAATACGGACGCTGCGGCGGCTGTGAGTGTGGCTGCGGATACGGCTGTGACGGCGGATATGGAAACTGGAAAAACTGGACAAATCGGGGGAAAGTCCGGTGTGGTTGGTGCTGGAAAAACAGGCATGTCGAAAGATGATGATGGTTCGGTCGTCGCATTGCATGGCGTCTCTTTCACTGCGCGGCGCGGGCAGGTGACCGCCATCGTCGGTCCTTCCGGATCCGGTAAATCTACCGCCGTCGAACTGCTCTCCGGAAATCTTTCCGGATATGAAGGATGTATGTGGCTGCAATCCGGAAACACAGGAAACAACTCGACGCAACGGTACCAAATCAACGATCTTTCCATCGAATCCCTTACGAGGGAAATCGCCATAGTGGCGGCGCAAAGCCACCTTTTTGCAGGAACGTTGCGTGACAATCTACTGATGGCCAAGCCGAACGCCACCGAAAACGAACTGTGGCAAGCGCTGGAAGCGGCGCATATCAGCGATTTCGTGCGTGCGCAATCGCAAGAACTTGACCTGGCCATCGAACAGGGCGCAAGCAACCTGTCGGGAGGGCAGAAGCAACGCATCGCCATCGCGCGCGCTTTGCTGCGGGAATCTGCCGTCTACATTTTCGACGAAGCCACCAGCAGTGTCGACGTGGAAAGCGAAACCCTGATTCTGCAAACCATTCGGGCGCTTGCGGATCGGGGCAAAACCGTGATCATGGTGACGCATCGCATGGCGAATGCGGCCGATGCCGACCATGTGGTGGTGTTCGAACGCGGGCGCGTGACGGAGCAGGACGCACATGCCGAACTCATGCGTGCCAACGGCACGTACGCCAAACTGTTCCGCGCCCAACAAACCGTGGAAAACATAGGTCTACGCAATAACGCAACCCATTCCACCTCTGCATCCCACGCACTTAAAGCGTCCGATTCTGCACAATCAGTCACGCAGCGTGCGGAAATGGGTCTCCAAGTGTCCGATTCTGCAGAAACGGACAACCAACTCACTAAAAACACCGCTCAGTTGTCCGATTCTCCCGAATCGGTCACGCAGCGTGCCGAAACTACGTCTCGAATGTCCGATTCTGCAGAAACGGACGCACAGGGTGCGAAAACGGGCGTTCGGATGTCCGATTCGGCAGAATCGGACGCGAAGACAATGCCCACGTCTCGCCTTATTGCGCGCCTGTTGAAGGAAGTTGGGCCGCAGCGCAAGTACATGATCGTCGCGTGCGTCTGCGGCACGCTCGGCCATCTCGCCGCCACTTTCCTGCCGGTGTTCGGCATCGCGGCGGCCTTCGCTGCAGTCGGCTCGCCGGTCTGGAACCTCAGCGTTCCCGCGGCGCTCGCAGCCATGGCCGTATGCGCGCTGATCCGCGGCGGCATGCGTTACGCCGAACAGTTCATGAACCATAACGTGGCGTTCCGTCTGCTTGCGTTATTCCGTGCGAAAGCCTTCGCGGCCCTGCGCCGTCTCGCCCCCGCCAAGCTTGCAGGCAAAGGCAAAGGCGACCTGATCGCACTGGTCACCACCGACGTGGAACTGCTGGAAATCTTCTTCGCACACACCATCAGCCCGGTCGTCATCGCCATCGTGACTACCGTCGTCTACGCGCTCGCGCTACTCACCCTCAGTCCGCCCCTCGCGGCGACGCTCATCATCGCGCACCTCATTATCGGCGTCATACTGCCGAAACTCTTTGCATCCGCGGTGCGCGGCATCGGTCCGGAACTGCGCAAGGAGTCGTCCGCCCTCGATGACGAAATGCTTGACGACATGCGTGGCATCGGCGAAATCATCCGCTTCGGCCAAGGCGATGCCCGGCTTGCGTCCATTCAGCGTCGCACGCGCTCGCTGTGGGTCAAACGTGTGCGTCTGAGCGTGAAAAATGGCGATTTTGCAGGATTTGGCGCGGTATTGGTGATGCTGTTCACGGCGATTGCGGCTTTCCTTGCGATGACGTTGTGCACTGCGGTTTCCACTGCCGCCGATATGTCGGAAGGCCTGATGTGGATGGGTTCCGTGGAATCGAACGCCCCAGCGTTGGTTGCGGCTTTCGTGCTGCTCGCCAGCTCGTTTGGGCCGACGCTTGCGTTGAGTGCGTTGCCGGCGAATCTGACGCAAACGTTTGCTTCGGCACGCCGCCTGTTCGCGTTGATGGATGAGGCTCCCGCTGTGGTCGAGCAGGGGAGCGAACGCCCGGAATATCAGGGCATGACAATGCGCGATGTCACATTCGGCTATGGATCCGGCGCCCGTATTTCCGGCGAACGCACGCCAAACGGGCGGTCGGAGCATGCGACTGGCATGAGTCCGGCACGCCCCGCGGAAGCGCAATCTTCCGGCGAACAAGGTGCCGGCATCGCCTCGCAACCGGTGCTCGACCATGTTTCACTCGATGTTTCACGGCAGGGCATTCTCGGTATTCAAGGCCCGTCCGGGCGTGGAAAATCAACGATGTTGAAACTGCTGATGCGCTACTGGGATCCGGATTCCGGCACGATTTCGCTGTCGGATGTTCCATTGCCGCAGGTTGACGCCGGATGGCGTCGGCGCGTGCAGACGATGATGGGGCAGGAGACGTATCTGTTCGACGGAACGATTCGCGAAAATCTCGCTATTGCCTGCAATGACGCCGATTTTTCGGATTCTGGCAGTAATTCTGTCAGTAATTTCTGTAGTAATTCCAGCAGTAATGCTGGTGGTGATTCCGCTGATTCCTCCGATTCGGATCTCGCGCACGACATTCCCGATTCCGTATTGCGCGAAGCCCTCGCCAAGGCGTCCGCGCTCGAACTGGTCGATGCGCTGCCGAACGGCTTGGATACGCAGGTCGGCGAGCTGGGTGGCCGCCTTTCGGAGGGTGAGAAGCAACGCATCGGATTGGCCCGCATGTTCCTTCGCGACGCCGATTTGGTGCTGTTCGACGAGCCGACGAGCCGTCTTGACGCCTATAACGAGTCGGTGATCCTCGGATCGGTCAACAATCTCGCCGAGCAGGGAAGTGCCGTCGTGCTGGTGTCGCACCGCGATTCCACCATGCGCGTCGCCGATCGCATACTGCGTATGTAGTGCGCAATTCGCGAATCCATCTGCACCTCCGTCCGCAATGTGGTCGTATGAAAATCATGCGTCATTCGTATTTCTTATAGCGTGCATCGAAAATGCGGTCGAAAGGAGCCGTGCGCGCGAATCGAAAGCGAATGGCGCATATCAGGCAAGAAAAGCGAATGAAATTGCGGAATCGTCGGCAGAATCGAAATCGTAAGAAAATGAAACAATCATGAAAATGATAGTCAGAATTTAAGAAAAGCAACTTTTTGAGACGTGCAAATATTCAGTTCACATGATTTTGTAACGAAAAATCGTTAGTATCTGTGTCAAGAGATATCCGCTCTGCAGTAGGGTGGAATACGATTCGACGAAAGGCTGGCGATGGCCAACAACAGGAACGAACTGAACAAGAATCTGGCGCAGATGCTCAAGGGCGGCGTGATCATGGACGTCACCACCCCGGAGCAGGCGAAGATCGCACAGGACGCGGGCGCATGCGCGGTGATGGCTCTCGAACGCATTCCGGCCGATATTCGTGCTGCCGGCGGCGTTTCCCGCATGAGCGATCCGGCCATGATCAAGGGCATTCAGGAAGCCGTGTCCATTCCGGTCATGGCAAAGGTTCGTATCGGCCATGTTGCCGAAGCCCGCATTCTGCAGGCCATCGAAATCGACTACATCGACGAATCCGAAGTGCTGAGCCCCGCCGACGACGTGTACCACATCGACAAGAACCAGTTCGACGTGCCGTTCGTGTGCGGCGCGAAGAACCTGGGCGAAGCGCTGCGCCGTATCGCCGAGGGCGCTTCCATGATCCGCACCAAGGGCGAGCCGGGCACCGGCGACGTGATCCAGGCCGTGCGCCACATGCGCACCATGAACAAGCAGATCCGCGAACTCGTTTCCCTTCGCGACGACGAGGTGTATGAGGCCGCCAAGCAGCTGGCCGTGCCGTACGATCTCGCCAAGTATGTGCACGACAACGGTCGTCTGCCGGTCGTCAACTTCGCCGCCGGTGGCGTGGCCACTCCGGCCGATGCCGCGCTCATGATGGAACTGGGTGCCGAAGGTGTGTTCGTCGGTTCCGGCATTTTCAAGTCCGGAGACCCGGCCAAGCGTGCCGCCGCCATCGTGCAGGCCACCGCCAATTGGCAGGACGCCGACCTGCTCGCCCGTCTTTCCGAGAACCTCGGCGAGGCCATGGTCGGCATCAACGAAGACGAGATCGAAACCATCATGGCCGCTCGCGGCGAGTGATTGCGCTGTAATTTCGTGCGCTGTGCGCTGCGTGCGGCTGTCGGCATGTCTGTTCGATGCGCCGCGCGCAGCCCGTTTCGCATGATTCGCGATGGTTCGGGTAAGGAGATCCGATGGTTGTTGCCGTTGAATACATTTCGAAGGAAGAATCGACTGACGTTGCCGAAGGTGCGGCTTCTGCACAGCATGGCGTGACCGGCATCCTTGCGGTGCAGGGGGCATTCGCCGAGCATGCCGCGATGCTGGATCGGCTTGGTGTGCCGTGGAAACTGCTGCGTGACGCCGAGGATTTCGACGATTCGATCGACCGCGTGATTCTGCCTGGCGGCGAAAGCACCACGCAGGGCAAATTGCTGCGTTCGACCGGCTTGTTCGAGCCGATCGCCGCGCATATCGCCGCTGGAAAGCCGGTATTCGGCACCTGCGCGGGCATGATTTTGCTCGCTCGTCGTCTCGATAACGACGAGAACGTCTATTTTGGCGCGTTGGATGCGGTCGTGCGCCGCAATGCGTATGGACGTCAGCTTGGTTCGTTCGCTGCGTCCGCCGATTTCGGCGCTTCCGACGATGCGGATGCTGTGGTGGTTGCGTCGGGGGAGTCTGTCTCTTCCGCGATTTCCGCGGCTGCTGGTGAGGAGGGGGCTTCCGAGGCTTCGGATACGTCGGTGGTGCTCAAGGATTTCCCTCTGGTGTTCATTCGCGGACCGTTCGTTGCCGAGGTTGGCGAGCGGGCCACGGTCGAAACGTCGGTCGACGGCAATGTGGTCGGTTTGCGTCAGGGCAAGATTCTCGCTACGGCGTTCCACCCCGAACTGACCGACGATACCCGCATTCACGAGCTGTTCCTCAGTTTGTAGGCTCATCGCGCGGTGCGGAGTCCGTCTCTTCGCCGTATGCGTTGTCTTGGGAGGTTTGCGATTCGCAGACCTCCTTTTTATATGTTCTTTATATGTTTTCTCTTGTGAGGTAGCTTTCTTGCGATCCATTTTTTGGTTGAGATGCGCGGACAATCGCAGATTATTGTGCAAACGATGTCATTCTGTTTGTGCGAAACGCCGATGATTTCGTTGGCGCTTCAATTGCGCACAACAGTTGCAGGGGGGGCTATCGAACCGGTTTGTTTGACACCTTGATACAACCGTGTATCATCGGAGCTAATGGTACACGGTTGTATCAGAAAGGAAACAAAGCCATCCTACCAGTCCAAACATTACCACGGGGGTATTGTTTGGCAGGTCGCGAACATACAAACATCACCAAGTGGAAAGCACGGCATGTGCATTCCGCGGCGGATGTTCCGAAACATATGCGGCCGACATGCAATCAGCATGCGAAGCGGATGGCAGAAAGGGAAAAGAACATGCGCAACATGAAGAAGGCTCTCGCAGCGGTAGCAGCAGTGGCAACCCTCGCCAGCCTCGCGGCCTGCGGTGGCAGCGACGGCGGCAACGACGCCAAGGCCAACGCCGGAGACGCAGACAAGGCGGATCTCGTTTTCTGGGGCTGGGACACCGGCAACACCATGAAGGCCCTGATCGCCGACTTCGAAAAGGCCAATCCCGGAATCACCGTCAAATTCAACAACACCGGCACCGCATCCGACACCCAGACCGCACTGAGCAACGCCGTCGCGGCAGGCAAGGGTGCCCCCGACGTGGTCATGCTGGAAGACCCGACCGTCACCCAGTTCGCGGTTACCGGCGACCTCGTTGACCTCACCGCCTACGGTGCCGACAAGCTCGAAGACGACTTCTCCGCAGGCCCGTGGAGCAAGCTACAGTATGATGGCAAGCCGTATGCGCTGCCGATTGATTCCGGCCCGGAAGTCTTCTTCTACAACGATGCCGTGCTCAAGAAGGCCGGCGTCGACGGCTCCCAGATCAAGACTTGGGACGATTATTACGAGGCAGCCAAGAAGGTCAAGGCCATCGGCGCCTACATGACCAACAATTCCGGCTCCTCCATGGAATACCAGCCCTTCACCGCCCAGGCATGGCAGGCCGGTGCGCAGCCGTGGAAGGTTGATGGCGAGAACATCACCATTGACATGACCAAGGATTCCGGCATGAAGAAGTACATCGAATTCCAGCAGAAGCTCATCGACGAAGACCTCGTCGACACCAAGATCGCCAACTGGTCCGACGACTGGAACCGTGCGCTCAACGAAGGCGACATCGCCACTCTCACCATCGGCGCATGGATGCCGGTTAACCTCATGAACGGCGCTCCTGACCAGGCCGGCAACTGGCGCGTGGCCCAGCTCCCGCAGTGGAACGAAGGTGACGAGGTCTCCGCTGAAGACGGCGGCTCCGCGCTCGCGGTCGTCTCCCAGTCCAAGCAGCAGGCCGCGGCCTACAAGTTCGTCGAATACTTGACCCACGGCGACGGCGCCCAGACCATGGCCGACACCGGCACCTTCCCGAGCCTGAAGAAGATCCTCTCCTCCGACTCCTTCACCGATCCGAACACTGAAGCCAACAAGAAGGTCAACGACTACTTCGGCGGCCAGAATGTGAACGAGATTCTCTCCGAAGCCGCCCAGCGCAAGGTCTCCGCCTTCCAGTACCTGCCGTACAACCCGTACGCGCAGTCCACCTTCGGCGATCAGATCTCCAAGGCCTACAGCGAGGACATCACTCTGGAGGAAGCTTTCGTCAACTACAGCAAGGCGCTCACCGATCACGGCAACCAGCAGGGCTACACCGTCACCAGCAAGGACTGACGGCGCCCAGCCGCTGCCGTGCGGCACAACGAAAAACGCGATAATGCGATCCGACATACGCAACGCACCATCGCAACCATGAAGATCGACGGCAGGTGGGAATCGTCTGACGTGACCCGCCTGCCTCACTTCGCAAAAATAATTTTAAAAACGAAATCTTATAATAGAAAAAGATTTCAAAAAAATAGCAATCCTGTAATTCAAACAATAAAAGATTTTGCGGATTAACAATTGCACATGGTTGTGCGATCAATAGAGCAAAAAGCATACAGAAAGAAGAAAGCATGTCTCAGCAAGCAGCAGTCGCGGCGGATGCGCTGCATACGCCTGCGGACCAGGTTCGCGTCAACCGTCACCGTGCGGATTGGCGCGGTTGGAAGTTCATGTGGCCGTTCGCGTTGGTGTTCGTGTTCGTGTTCGTGATCCCGATCCTGTACGCGATCTACATCAGCTTCTTCCAGAAGCAGATGATCGGCGGCACGAAGTTCGTGGGAATCAGCAACTACATTCGCCTGTTCCACGACCAGCAGTTCTGGAGCTCGGTGGGCAGGGTCGCGCTGTTCACGTGCGTGCAGGTGCCGATCATGCTGTTCCTGTCGGCGGCGATGGCCCTGGCGTTGGATTCCATGAAGCTGCACGGCGCGAAGTTCTTCCGCATCAGCACGTTCCTGCCGTACGCGGTGCCGGCCGTGGTATCGACTTTGGTGTGGGGCTTCATGTACGGCGCGAAGTACGGTCTGGTCGGCTCCCTGAACGACTGGCTGGGCACGAACCTCGACGTGCTGAGCCCGAACGTGCTGCTCGCCGCGATCGGCAACATCGTGACCTGGGAGTTCACCGGCTACAACATGCTGATCTTCTACAGCTCGCTGTCCACGATCCCGCATTCGCTGTACGAGGCCGCATCGATCGACGGGGCGTCCGAGTGGCAGATCGTCAAGTCCATCAAGCTGCCGGAACTGAAGGGCTCGCTCGCGATCACGGTGATCTTCTCGATCATCGGCTCGTTCCAGCTGTTCAACGAGCCGAGCATCCTGCAGAACATGGTGCCGGGCAACGCGATCACCACGTATTACACGCCGAACATGTACGCGTACAACCTGAGCTTCGCGGGCAACCAGTCGAACTACGCCGCCGCCCTGGCGATCACGATGGCCGTGATCACGATGGCGATCGCGTACGCGGTGCAGCTCAACAGCATGAAGGAGCAGATGAAGTAACGCCCGGTGGCGCGAACCATCCGCATATAGGGGAAGAAACGCTAAGGAGCATCGAAAATGAGTGACGCAACAATCGCCGCGGGCACGGAGCAGAGGCTCACCGCTCAGGAGCTCAAAGCCCAGGAGAAGGCCGCGAAAAAGACCGAGAAGGAACGCCTCAAGAGGGTCGCGCGCGACGAGAAGGCCGAGCGCAAGAGGGCTGCGAAGTCCGGCTTCGCGAACGTGGCGAACCCGCGCAGAAGCACGCTGCTGACCATCGTGTGCGCGCTGTTCGCGGTGTACTGCCTGTTCCCGTTCGTGTACCTGCTGATCAACGCCACGAAGACGCAGGCGGACTTCACGTCCACGTTCGGTCTGGGCTTCGGCCACACGTTCGCCCTGTGGGACAACATCAAGACCGTGTTCACCTACCAGGACGGCATCTTCGGACGCTGGTTCCTGAACACGATCCTGTACGTGGTCGTGGGCGCCGGCGGCGCGACCCTGCTCGCCATCATGGGCGGGTACGGCCTGGCGAAGTTCCGTTTCCCGGGACGCAAGGCCGTGTTCGCGGTGATCATCGGCGCCATCTCGGTGCCGGGCATCGCCCTGGCCGTGCCGCAGTTCCTGCTGTTCGCCAAGCTGAACCTGACGAACACCCCGTGGGCCATGATCATCCCGAGCCTGGTGTCGACGTTCGGCCTGTACCTGATGTGGATCTTCTCCGACCAGGCCGTGCCGACCGAGCTGCTCGAAGCCGCCCGCGTGGACGGCGCCGGCGAGTTCCGCACGTTCTTCCAGGTATCCCTGCCGCTGCTCGCCCCGGGGATCGTGACGACGGCCCTGTTCACGATCGTGGCGACGTGGAACAACTACTTCCTGCCGTTGATCATGCTGAAGGATTCGAACTGGTATCCGCTGACGATCGGCCTGAACCAGTGGAAGGACCAGGCGAGCACCGCGGGCGGCCAGGCGATCCAGAACCTGGTGGTCACGGGTTCGTTGATCACGATCGTCCCGTTGGTCATCGCGTTCCTGTGCCTGCAGAAGTACTGGCAGTCCGGCCTTGCCGCAGGCGCCGTCAAGGAATGATCGCAACGGTCGCATGCTGAAATTTCGGTAAAGCGCATACCGATTTTTCGGCAATCGTCCGAAAAGAACAAAAAATAAGACCTCGGGGGTGTCATCGTGGACATCCCCGGGACCATCTCAAATATCTTAGTAAATATATATACTAGATTTTATAAAAAGATTTTACGAGAGCTTTCGAAGGGAAGCTGTCGAGCTGGCATCCTCAGCGTTATAGCGGATGCCATACGCACACAAAGGAGTAATCCATGCATCGCACGTTCAAATGGCCGGAACTGCTGACCGACAACGGCAAAGGCATCGCATACGGCGGTGATTACAATCCCGACCAGTGGTCGGAAGACGTGTGGGACGACGACGTCCGCCTCATGAAACAGGCCGGTGTCAATACCGTGGCCGTGGCCATTTTCAGCTGGGATCGCATTCAGCCGGAAGAAAACCGTTGGGATTTCGGCTGGCTTGACCGCATCATCGACAAGCTCGGCAAAGCCGGCATCGCGGTCGATCTGGCCTCCGCAACCGCCACCGCGCCGCTGTGGCTGTACGAAAAGCACCCGGAAGTGCTGCCGCAAGACAAATTCGGCCATCCCGTCAATGCGGGATCGCGCCAATCCTGGAGCCCGACAAGCCCGGTGTTCAAGGAATACGCGCTCACCCTGTGCCGCAAACTGGCCGAACGCTACGGCACCAACCCGTACGTCACCGCATGGCATATGGGCAACGAATACGGCTGGAACAACCGTTACGATTACTCCGACAACGCGCTCAACGCCTTCCGCCTGTGGTGCGAACGCAAATACGGCACCATCGAAAACCTCAACAAGGCGTGGGGCACCACCTTCTGGGGTCAGGAAATGAACGGTTTCCACGAAGTGCTCATCCCGCGTTTCATGGGCGCCGACTCCATGGTGAACCCCGGTCAAAAGCTTGATTTCGAGCGTTTCGGCAACGATATGCTGCTCGACTTCTATAAGGCCGAACGCGACGCCATCGCCGAAATCTGCCCCGACAAGCCGTTCACCACGAACTTCATGGTCTCCACCGACCAGTGCTGCATGGACTACGCCGACTGGGCCGAGGAAGTCGATTTCGTGTCGAACGACCATTACTTCCATGAGGGCGAATCGCATATCGACGAACTGTTCTGCTCCGACGCTTTGATGGATTCCCTCGCGCTCGGCAAGCCGTGGTATGTGATGGAACATTCCACTTCGGCCGTGCAGTGGAAGCCGCTCAACGCACGCAAGCGCAAGGGTGAAACCGTGCGTGACTCCATTGCGCATGTGGCCATGGGTGCCGACGCCATCAACTTCTTCCAGTGGCGTGCCTCCGCATTCGGAGCCGAATCCTTCCACTCCGCACTCGTGCCCCACGCGGGCGAAGACACCAAACTGTTCCGCCAAGTGTGCGAACTGGGCGCAGCGCTGAAAACCCTCGGCGACGCTGGCGTGCAGGGTACCGAACTGGAACAGTCCGATACGGCGATCCTGTTCAGCGCGGAATCCGAATGGGCCACACGCTCCGAAACTCTGCCGAGCATGAAGCTCAACCATTGGCATGACGTGCGCGACTGGTACCGTGCGTTCCTCAACGCCGGCACCCGTGCCGACATTGTGCCGTTGAAATACGATTGGAGCGCATACAAGACCGTCGTACTGCCGACCGTGATCATGCTCAGCGCCGAAGATACGCAGCGTTTGGCCGATTTCGCAGCTGCCGGCGGCCGTGTGGTCATCGGTTACGCAACCGGACTAATCGACGAAAACTTCCACACCTGGCTCGGCGGATACCCGGGAGCCGGAGACGGCCTGCTGCGCGAAATGCTGGGTATTCGCGGCGAGGAATTCAACATTCTCGGCGCGGAAGCCGAAGGCGAACCGTCCGAAATTCGTTTGAGCTCCGGTGCGGTCACCCGCCTGTGGCAGAACGATGTGAACGTCGACGGCGAACGCGCGCAGGTATTAGCCACCTACGAAGGTGAAGAAGCCGACGAATGGGAACTCGGCGGCACCGCCGCAATCACCCGCAATCCGTACGGTTCCGGCGAAACATACTTCGTCGGCTGCGATCTCAACGTCGCCGATCTTACGGAATTCGTGCGCGAGAATATCGTGGAAGATTCCGCAAATGTCGCCAATCCGACCGATTCCGACGTACTGCACACCGTGCGCAAGTCCGCCGACGCAACCTTCGATTTCTATCTGCCGCGCGGCAAGAAAGAAATCGCATTGCAGGGCATCGAAGGCGAACCAATCTACCTGTTCCAAGCGGAAGCAGAAGAACAGACGGGCAGCTACACCGTGCATCGCAACGGCGTACTCGTCGTAAAGCGCGCATAATTCCGCATAATTTCGCGCAATTTCGCGCAATTGATTGCGTAACACAACAATCTCACACAACCTGAGCCCGCCATTCTGAAACTCAAGAATGGCGGGCTTGCCATAACTGGTAAACTTTTTACCGGCATATTCAACAATCACGGAGACGAACATGGGCGAGTCAAAGCCGGAGCCGAAGCCGGACAAAAAACGCGTCACCCTACGAGACGTGGCCGAAGAGGCAGGCGTTTCACTCAAAACCGCATCCAACGTGATCAACCATTCCGGCCGTATGACCGACTCCACGCGAGAAAAAGTCCAGGAAGTCATCGACCGACTCGGATACCGCGTGAACGTGTCCGCGCGCAATCTCAACCGCGGCAAAACCGGTTTCATCACACTCGCCGTACCAACATTGACCGCCCCATACCTGTCGGAGCTCGCCAACCGCGTAATCGACGCGGCCCGCGGCTACGGCTACTCCGTATACGTCACCACCTACGCCGAAGGATCCGCACAAGGAGCGCAATCACTCCTGCGCAACTTCAACACCACCGTCTCGGACGGCATGATCCTGTCGATCTCCGAAGTCGAAAACCTTGAAGCGGCGGACTTGGACGTGGACTATCCGCTCGTATGCGTGGGCGCGCGTTCCACACACGGCAAAGCCGACCATGTTACCCCCGACGATATTCAGGAAGCCCGACTCGCAGCCGAATACCTGTTCGACCATGGCGCAACCCGGCTCGCGGTGGTCGGATCGCGAACCGAACCGGAGCATATCGATTCCGTGCGTGAAGCAGTGGAAGGCAATGCGCAACTGCGACTTCGCGGCGTGCTCGAAGCGTGCGCCGCGCGGGGAGCGGCATTCGATTCCCGACTGGTAATGAGCACTGGGCAGGATTGGACGATTGGTTCCGGCGCTCGCATTACGCAGCAGCTTATTGATTCCGGGATTCCATTCGACGGTATTGTGGCGTTCAATGACCAGCTTGCGTTGGGTGCGCTGTTCACTTTGGCTGCGAACGGCATTTCCGTGCCTGAACAGATGCAGGTGATCGGCTTCGACAATATTGAAGAAGCCGCATATTTTCAGCCTCCGCTGACCACCATGGATTCTTGTCTCGACTGGATTGCGCCGACTGCGGTCAGCCGCATTCTCGACCGGATCGACGGCACGCGTGTGCTGGAGCCGAGTTACATCACCACCCAGTCGCACGTGATCGCCCGCGCCACCACGCGCGTGTAGCTCGCCGTTGGTTTCGTACCGTTGTCCTTCGTGCCGTTGATTTCGCGCTATCGCCCTTTGTGCTGTTGGTTTCGTATCGTTGGCTTCGCGACGCAGCTCGCGATGTTTGTGCAGACCCGAATCAACCTCGGTGTTCCGGCAATTCCTGCGCGAGGCGGCTGTGCGGACGCAGCTGCGCCGGTCGACTGGCGGACACCGAAATGGGACCCACATCAGGAACGACCGGAGAGCGTGAGAATTACAAGAATCACGTTAAGTGCGACAATCAGCGAAACAACTACCATATTGATCGCGAATTTCACCGGACCATCCACATAATCGCCCATTAAAGAACGGTCGTGCGTGTATTTCATTAACGGAATAATCGCAAATGGAATGCCGATCGACAGTACAACTTGCCCTATGATCAGCGCTTCCGTCGGATTCTTAGCAAACCACAACACCACCAACGCCGGTACGAGCGTCACCACGCGGCATGCCCACATCGGCGCTTTGATCCGCAACAGTCCATGCATGATTTCGGCGCCCGCATATGTGCCGACCGACGTGGAACTCAGGCTGGAAGCCAGCAATCCGACCGAGAAAATCGTGCCGATCACCGGACCTAGCACATGCTGAATGGCCTGTTGCGCACCCTCGATCGTATCCGTGCCGGTCATGCCATGCAATGAATTCGCCGCAAGAATCAATAGTGCAAGATTCACCGATCCAGCAAGTAATAATGCCCAGAACACGTCTATTTTGCTTCCGTGTAGCAGGGTCTTTACGCTCGGTTTGGGCTCTCCTGGCACGTAATGGTCGTTCACCAGCGTGGAATGCAGGTAAATCGCGTGCGGCATCACCGTGGCGCCCAGCATGGAAGTTGCCATCAATACCGTTTCGGTTCCTTTGAAATGCGGAACAAGACCTTGCAAAACTTGCGCAGGATTTGGTGGATCAATAAAAAGGCCTGCAATAAATCCAAAAGTAATCACCAGCAGCAATGCAATAATCAGCTTTTCAAAAATATGATGCGTGGCACTCTTTTGAAAAATAAGCAAGACCGTAGAAATAATGCCGATTATGCACCCACCAATAAAAAGCGGAAGTCCAAATAATAATTTCAGTGCGATTGCGCCGCCAATTACTTCCGCAAGATCAGTCGCTATTGCAATGACTTCCGCTTGCATGAAAAACATGAATCGACCGCCGTCACCAAGTCGTTCTCCCAGGATTTCGGGAAGACTTTTTCCGGTGACGATACCAAGTTTTGCGGACTGATATTGAATGAGCACGCTCATACAATTGGCGAGTACCAGCACCCACACCAGCAGATATCCGTACCTCGCGCCGGATGTGATATTCGCCGCCACATTGCCGGGATCCACGTAGGCGACGGCCGCCACAAAAGCAGGTCCAAGCATGCCGGCAAGCGCGTGCCCGTGGCGGGAAGAGAAATCGTGATTCGCCCGTGCCGTTTCCCAGCATTCCACGCCATCCGTCGCACCCGCATTGACCATGCCTCCCATGCCGTCCATATCGTTCGCGTCGTCTGTACTGTTCATGTTCGTCGCCCTCTTATCCGAGCAATGTTATAGCGCACGAGACTGCGCGGTTATGTTACGTACGCGCATATCATCTGTCGGCATATGCGCGACTCATGCAACGGCGCGTCCGAACCGTTCCAAGACGCAATGCGAGGCATGTGCCACGAAATATGGCCGAATTGCGGCGACCTGCGGCTAAGCTGGAACAAGCATGAGAACGGTTGAGAATAATCGCCTGAAACACAGCCTTCGAAAGGACAACGCATGGAAACTTTCCATACCCCCATGGTCACATTGAACGACGGCAATCTGATTCCGCAAATCGGCTTGGGCGTGCTGCGCATCGACGATGAGGGCGTTACCTCCGTAGTGGAGAGTGCGCTGGAAGCCGGCTACCGTCATATCGACGGCGCGGCGGGGTATAACAATGAGGCCGGCGTGGGTCGCGCGCTGAACAATGCGGGATTCACGGAAGGTGAGCAGCGCAAAAACCTGTGGGTTACGACGAAACTGCGCGATTCCGAGCAGGGGTATGACAGCGCACGCAAGGCGTTCGACCGCCAGCTTGGCTTGCTGCAGCTCGATTATGTCGACATGTACATGCTGCATTGGCCCACCCCGTTCGACTGGCGTTCCAGCGAAACGTGGAAGGCGTTCCAGGAATTCCGCGCGGAGGGGCGCGTGCGCACGCTGGGTGTGTGCAATTTCCTGCCCGAGCATCTCGACCGCTTGCATGAGGAGACCGGCGAATATCCTGCCGTCAACCAGATTGAGCTGCATCCGACCTGGCAGCAGCGCGAGGTCGTGGACTATTGCAAGGCGCACGGCATTGCCGTGGAAGCATATTCGCCGATGGCTCGCGGTGCTGATTTGAACGCCGGAAATGGTGCGATTGAGCGCATCGCAGCGGAGCATGGGGTTACCCCTGCGCAGGTGATTCTGCGTTGGCATATCGAAAATGGCACGATCATCATCCCCAAGTCGGTGCATGCGGATCGGCAGAAGCAGAATCTCGATTTGTTTGGATTCGTGCTCACCCCTGAAGAACATGCCGCGATCGACGCGCTTGACGGTCCGACGCGCGCCGGACATGATCCGATGACGTTCACGTACGCCTGATACTCCGTAATTCCGTAATTTCGTATTATTTTTAATAATTATGCCTCGAAAGAATAATCGTAATTCTTATAATTATCGGAATATTGAACGCGACGTGCGTGATATCCAGCGGGCCGGCAAGCGGTTCAAAAAAAGTTGGATCAACGCCGACGGTCCGCTGGAACGTATTCTTATTTTGCTGGTAGTCGTTGCGGTAATCGGCGTCACTATCGGCATGCTGCTGCCGAAAGTCAATCCGACCGTAGGCGAAATCACCGGCGAGTACACGGCAACCGGCACAGCTGCGGAAACGTTGGAAAAACTTACCGTCGACGACAATCCCAGCAAGGCCGGATATGATCGCGATGCGTTCGGATTCCGCGAAACCGACGACGATGGCAACGGTTGCGACGTGCGCGAAGACGTGCTCGCGCGCGATCTGACGGACGTGCAATATAAGAACGGCCGTAGCTGCCAGGTTGCGTCGGGCACGCTTGACGATCCGTATACCGGTCAGACCATCCAATTCGTACGTGGAGTGAAAACGTCTTCGGCGGTGCAGATCGATCATGTGGTCGCGTTGGAAAATGCGTGGCAGTCGGGCGCGAACACGTGGGATCATGCGAAGCTGTACCAATTCGGCAACGACATGTACAATCTGCTGGCCGTGGACGGGCCCGCGAATCAGCAGAAGGGTTCCGCTTCGGCCGCATACTGGCTGCCGACGAACAGTGAATACCGTTGCGATTACGTGGCCCGGCAGATTGGCGTGAAAGACAAGTACGGGCTGACTGTCACTTCGCAGGAAAAGCGGGCGATGCTTTCCGTATTGCACGGTTGCCCAGCGCAGGAATTGCCGGAAAGCTGAGGCTGCTCATTTAGGCGCGGATATTTGCGGGTGCTGGCTGGGAACGGTCGTAGTTGTAGACGGTGAACGTTCCTTTGTTGAATCGTTTGGTTTCGTACAGCGCCAAGTCGGCCTGTGCGACGCATTGGTCGAAATCCACGCTTCCGATCGCGTCTCCATCGGCGCGCCCCGTGCCAAGGCTGGCACCGTCAGCGGCTGCAATGCGGCACACGCCTACGCTGCAATGCACGTCTTGCCCGTGCTGTTCCGAGGTGCGTGCCAACTGTTGGAAGAACATGCCCAGCGTGGTTTCAAGCACCTGTTCGCTGGCGGTGTTGCGAATAAGCGCCAAGAATTCGTCACCGCCATATCGGCAGATGATGTCATCTTGCCGGTAGATGTGCCGAAGTTGGGATGCGACCTCGCGGATCCAGAAATCGCCGACCGTGTGTCCGTATGTGTCGTTGATGGTTTTGAAATCGTCGATGTCGACGAACATCAGCATCGCTTCGTCGTGCGAATCCATGCGGTCGAAATATTTGCGCATGTGTTTCCATCCCGCTTCCTTGTTCAGCAAACCGGTCATGCCGTCATGTTCGGCTTCGTACCGTGCTTTTTCGTAGGCGGCCTGTTGCGAGTGGAATCGCATGTTCATTTCCACGGTGTCCATGACGAACATAATCTGTGTGGAAATCACGATCGCCAAACATTGCAATGAAAAACTGTATGCCAGTGCTTGGTAGATGGTCGCCAATACTGGTAGCACGAAGAACGACATCATGGAAAGGAAAATAATGCGATCAAGATTCTTGCGATATGAGATCAACATGAAGAGGCATAATGCGATTCCCAAGACCGCAATTGCCTGCGAAAGAAGATAGAAATTACCGCGATGGTAAAGATTGTGGTCATCGAAATAGTAGAAAAGACCAGTGAATTGTGTGATGATAAGTAAGAGAATTCCAATTACGGATAATGCGTAGACAGCACGCAATGCGGCTGGTTTGCGATGCTGATGTTTGCTCACTGTCAACCAAACATAGGTTGCGAAGAAACTCATGAAAATATAGTTGATGCAGAATACTGAGAAATTGCTTATGCGAACCATATAGTATGCGGTTTCGTCTGCATCTACGCGAAAATACCAGCTGAGCGCGTCGGTTCCAAGAAGAAGCATGCAGGCGATCTGCATGAGTATTTTGATGCGAGTTCGTCTGGTTTTGTGTGGGGTTGCAATGAAAATTCCGCCTGCGCAAATCAGGCATATGAAAATACCCCACAACTCCATGCAGATGTGGAACATGGCCCTGACTGTCATTATCCTCCACCCCCCCCCCTCGACGCTGCCTGCGTCGAAAACTTGCCTACCTCTTTCGTGTGCCATGATACCTCTAAATAGGGGAGCGTTACCCCGAAATGACAAAAACAGGAATCCGCAGGCGAATATCCATGCCTCTGTCATACGGGCTATCATATAGTTTGTGCGTTTGAATGTGGAGAAGGTGATTGATGTCAGCGAAGCGGAGCATGTCCCGAGCGCTTACTCGAGAGGAATCGTATCAGGACGGTCATTTAACGCGCACGGCGTTTATTTCCATTGCGATTCTTACATTTATCACGTTCGTCGGTAATTTCACGCAATTGCAGTTGAGCGCCGCGTTGCCGACGATCGTCAGTGATTTTGGTATTTCCGTTACGACAGGCCAGTGGCTGACATCGATTTTCCAGCTGGTCATGGGCGTGATGGTGCCGCTTACGGCATACCTTACGAGACGTTTTTCGACTCGCGAAATCGTGCTTGTTTCCATGGTTGTGTTCACGATCGGCTCGCTGTTCGCCTGGCTTGGCCCAACATTTTTGATGGTGCTGATCGGGCGTTTGCTTGAGGCGGTTGGTACGGGTGTGATGTGGCCGGTGTTGCAGATCACGGTGTTTTCGATTTATCCGCTGTCTCGCCGTGGTTTCGCAATGGGTACGGTTGGCATGGCGATGAGCGTGGCTCCGGCGATCGGTCCGACGCTTGGCGGTGTGCAGACGGATTTGAACGGTTGGCGTTCAATTTTCCTCACGTTGACCATTATCGGCGTGATTTCACTGCTTCTTGCCTATTTTGGATTGCATAATTTCGGTGAGAACGATAAAACCGCGAAGGCTGACTTTTTTTCCGTTGGACTGTCTATTTTCGGTTTCGGCGGGCTAATGTTCGGCTTTACGAATATTGAATCGTATTCGTTTGTAAATCCTATGGTTTGGCTGCCAATGGTGATTGGCGTTGTGGGAATTATTTGGTTTGCGCTCCGCCAGATTCATGGCGCGCGCAGGCAGATTGAAAATCCTGAAGCGCAGCCGCCACTGTTGAATTTGAGCGTATTGAAGAATCGTAGTTTTACTGTTGGCACGATCACGGCCGCGCTCTCGTTCTTCGCGTTCAGTTCGATTATGGTGATCATGCCCCTGTACATTCAGGATTGCCGTGGCTATTCTGCTGCGATTAGCGGCCTGGTGATGCTTCCGGGTGCTTTGGGCCAGTGCATTTCGCAGTTTTTCGGTGGTAAGGTGCTTGACCGTTTCGGAGCACGCCCGGTGGCGTTGATCGGCACGATTACCTTGTGTTTCGGCACGGTCATGATGAGTTTGATTTCCATGACTTCGTGGATTTGGTGGGTGTCGATTTGGCAGTTTGTGCGCCAGATCGGCATGGGTTTCGTGTTGATGCCGATCACCACATGGTCACTGAATTGTTTAGAACCGGAAGAGGTGAGCGCCGGATCCGCGGTGACGAATACGGTTCGTCAGATTGCGGGCGCGATTGGCGCTCCGGTGTTGGTGATTTTGATGGAGACGTTCACTTCGTTGCGTTGGGCTGCGCTCGGTGGCACAAAAGCCGTGTATGCGGCTGCCAACGTGTTCGGCATTCAGTGGGCGCTTCGTATCAGTGCAGCAATCTGCTTCGTGATGGTGCTGATGGTGTTCTTCGGCGTGCGTGGCCAGGGTGCCGGTTCCACGCATGAAACCGTGCAACGCGCCCTCAACCGTAGGCGTGCCGCCTGACCGTGCATGCTGCGACGGCTACTCCTCTTCGTTGGGCTTGTATTCCACTACGCTGAGGGCCACCACGCCTGCGCTGGTGTGCACGAACACATTGGCGCTCCCGCCTACGGCTTCCAAGCCTTCCACCAGGTGTGAGATCGGCTCGGAATCGAGCACTGGCAGCACTTGCGCCACACCGTCTGCGTCGGTGACGGTGAGCGTATCGTCCAAATATCCGGAGGCGAGCGTTTCGTCGATGGCGCTTTCGAATTCGGCCAGCTTGCTGATTTCCTCTTCGGCGGCCTTGTTTGCGGCCACTTCCACAGCTTGCGCCACTTCTTCTCGCATTGCTTCTTCGCTCATGACTACCTCTTTTTGCTAAGCGCCGTTTTGTAACCTATAGATTATCGGATGAACGTATCAGAACGATTCCAAATGCCGGAAAGTGTCCATATAGTGGCACTTTTGTGAAAGCGTCACCCTCAATGCGCGCGGGAAACATATGCGGGGATGAACGCGGGTAGCGTTCACGAGAAGAGATGTTGTGAGAGATGTTGTGAAAAACGATGCGTAAGACTATCGGTTGCAACATGTGATTGCATACGATTGCGGATTGCGCGGAACAGGAAGATGAAACGGAAATATGGAATGGGAGAGGAGTGCGCATGACTCGACTTGGCGATGTCCAACGAAGTGAGACGCGTCGTGAAACGCGCACTTCACTGCTTACGGCGTTGCTGTGGTTCGCATCCGCCGTCATCGTGTTCGCGATGCTTCTGCGCATGCTACCGAACAGTCTCGATGGTAAACGCTACGTGCCTCTGATCGTCGCGCTCATGCCTTGGCTTGGCTTGCTTTCCGTAATTATCGCAGTTTGTGCAACAGTTTTTCGTACTGTTGGCAAACGAAAACTTTTGATCGCGTTGAGCGTATTGTGCGTGATCATCCAGATTATCTGGCATTGGGGGTATGTCGTTCCGACCAATGATCGTGCCATACAACCTTCTGCAACAGTGCGTGTCATGACGTTCAATACGAAGCAAGGTTGTGCCGATGCGCAGCAAATCGTGCGAACAATCCAAAGCGAGCATGTTGAAATTCTTGCAATGCAGGAAGTTTCATCAGGATTATTAGATCGGTTGCATGATGCTGGAATTGAGGATTATCTTCCGTATTCCGTTTCCGCGCAACTCACTTGGCACGATAATGGCGGTGTGAACGTACTGTACAGTGCGCATCCTCTGCAGGAAACAACGCAGGATCTCATTCCTATTGAATCCAGTAGTATTCCTGCCGCGACAGTTGATTTCAATGACAGAAAAGTACGATTTGGGTCGGTTCATCCGTTTTCTCCACGACCAAGCAATCAGGGATTATGGAATAAAAGTTTGGATTCCATAGCGCAATTACAGCATTACGATAATGGGGAATCGTATGTGCTGATGGGGGATTTTAATTCCACGTGGGATCATGCAAGCTTCAGATATTTGTTGGACGATCGCTTTACGGATGCGGGGGAGAGTGCCGGCGAGGGATTGCATATGACGTATCCTTCGGTATTCCCTATCGCTGAAATCGACCACATTATTTACGACAGGGGCGTGCACGCCAGAAATTTGGAAACCAAGCGGATTCAAGGTTCCGACCACAAGGCATTATTGGCGACGTTGGAATTTCAGTAATGCTGCCGTCGCGGGTCATGCTTGAGTTGTAGCAATACTGGTTTGCAGGTCACGTTTAGGTTGCATCAGTTCTTGCGTTACCGGCAACAGTTGAGCAGTAATACCGCCGTTATTGCCCCGTTTTTGCTCCGTAAGTTTCATCGACTCCCCCTACTATTACACTGGGGAATCCGAAGTGCTTGCAAACAATTAGGGAGCGAAACGGAATATGAACGGCGCGTCTGATCAGCCTGAAGAATTCGGCGTCCAGCCTGAGCAAGGCCGTCAGGAGGAGCCGCAGTCTAATGCCGATTCAACCTCCGACGCAACCGCCAGTCCAGAAGATTCCACTTCCAGCGCCCCGCATTCCCGCCGCGTGCGCCGCCGTATGAGCGCCGAGCATATTCGCCAAATCAAGCGCAAACGTCGCCGTCGCAAGATCCTAATCGGCGTACTCGTGATAGTCGCAGCCCTCGCCGTTTTCGCCGGCGCATTCGTATGGTCTGCGCTGCAGACGAAAAACGAGCTGCAGCAGGCGGTGTCGAGTGCTCAAGGCTTGCAGCAGACCATCTCCGAAGCGGACACGTCCAAGCTTGAGAAGCAGACAACCGCGTTCTCCGATCACGTAAGCAAGGCCTACAAGCAAACCTCTTCGCCGCTGTGGCAGGTGGCGTCGGTCGTGCCGTATGTGGGCAATGACATTTCCGCCGTACGCACCACGGTGGCCGCCATGGAGAATATTTCGTCGCAGGCGTTGCCGCAACTGGTGAAAGTCGCCGAAAATGTTGATCTGAACAGTATTCACGTGGAAAACGGCACGATCGAAATTTCCGGATTGGAAGCGTCTCAGCAGCCGCTCCAAATCGCGGACGATACGATCGACAAGGCCACGCGGGAAGTGAAAACCGTGAAAACCCCGCATATCGCGCAGATCGCGGACGCCCTGAAAACCGCGGAAACGTATTGCGAAAAACTTGACAGCATGGTGCATTCCTTGAATTCCATCGTGCAGGTGCTGCCCAGCATGTTGGGTACGGAAAGCCATGCGAATGATGCTCCGCGCAATTATTTGATTCTTGCGCAAACGAATGCGGAGGCACGCCCTTCCGGCGGTCTTACGGGATCGCTCGGCCTGGTCACGGTGCAAGGTGGTCACGTGAGCTTGCAGCCGTTCGTTTCCGATTCGGAAATTCAGAATGCCGATGAGCCGGTTGTGGATTTGACCGCCGAGGAACGTTTGCTGTTCACCGACAAGCTTGGCAAGGATATTCGCGACGTGAATTTCACGCCTGATTTTCCGCGCACCGGCGAGATTGTGAGCGCCATGTGGAATCGCCAGTATGGCGTTGCGGTTGATGGTGTGATCGCCATTGATCCGCTGTTCCTGCAGAACATGCTGGCGGTGACCGGTGGCGTTGTCATGCCTGACGGTTCGACGTTGGATGGCACTAATACCGCCCAAACGTTGCTGCATGACGTGTATGCGCGCATGGCTCCGCAGGAGACGGACGAGTATTTCGCGGTTGCCGCGCAGGCCGCGTTCGACCATATCATGCAGAATGCGGGCGATTTCAAATCGTATGTCAAGGCGCTTGCCACGTCTGTTGAGCAGGGACACGTGATGGTGTGGAGCGCGCATGAGGATGAGCAGAATCTGATTGCCGATTCCGCTATTTCCGGCAAATTGATTACGGAAGGTGCGAAACCGCAGGTCGGCGTGTATATTTCCGACGAAACCGAGTCGAAAATGGACTGGTATTTGCATCGCGAAGTGACCACTGAATTCCAGAAGGTCGCGCGAAACGGCGCGAACCAGTATACGGTGCATATCAAGTTGCAGAACACCATGACGGCGGAAGAAGCGGCTTCCGAAGCTGACTATGTGACCGGTGCCGGAAATATCGTTCCGAAAGGCCAGATCAAGACGGCATTGTTCATTTACGCGCCTGCGAACGGTCGTTTGGTGGATTGGGAATTCCAGAATGCCGACGATTACAAGGGTGTGACTTTGCACGATGGCCTGACCGTGGGCGTGGGCGATGTGACCTTGCAGCCCGGCGAATCCTATGAGATCACCGTGCATGTGCAGTCCGCTCCAGATACGGATGAGCCGCTCATCCTCCGCCAGACCCCGCTGATTGAAGGCCGCTAGACAGTTCCGTAGGTAACCTAAGCAGCTAAGCAAGCGGCTCTAGACAAGCCATCTTGCAACAGGGGAGTATGGGGGAATATGTGGGTATATGCGCATGTAGCCTCACGTTCACGGAACGGACGTCAACTTTTCATCCGTTCTTGCCGCGCGTTTTGCGGTATCGCGTCAAAAGCAAGTTTCCAATAGTCATTTAACTGCAAAATCGAGTTGGAGATCTACTCTGTTAACAGGGCTTATGATACTATCTCTTCATGGAGGGAAGCCCCCTTCTTTTCGGGTGGGGGTAGTTAGTAGAGGGAGGAGTCATGCAAGGCGGTTTCCGCAGCTCTGAGCAGGGTTCGGATCAAGTAGTGAGAACCCAGGAAATCCATATCGTCTCTTCTAACTCTCGTCACCAGGATCAGCAGCAGGAGCGACATCAGTCTCAAGACAACAGCCCTCAGTTTGAGCCGATGATGTTTTCGAACACGCCATTTTCCGTTGGTGAAGATGGAAAGCGCAAGGGCAGGCGGAATCAGGTTGTGCCCGCATGGCGTTATTCTTTTGTCGTCTGCTTGGTGATGGTCGATCTTGCGGTCATGCTGATTTCGCTATCCATCAGTCTTTGGGCCAACGATGCCGCATATAATGCCATCAATGGGGCCATGCCGTTCTGGCTGTTCCTCATCTGCTTCAGCCTCATCTGGGTGTTGAGCCTCACCTTTGCCGGAACGTATCATCGCCATGTGATGGCGGAAGGCTACGAGCTGTATGCGAAAATCATCAACGCGTCGCTGCTCACCATCATCACTTACTGCTCGCTTGCTTTTATTTTCAATCTTTCCTTGCCGAGAACCGCGCTTATCGTCGCCCCGATCATTGCATTCTTCCTAGAAGTCATCGCCCGTTGGCAGATGCGTCAGTGGCAGCATCGCAGCCGTCAGAAGGGCGCCTGTAAGTATAAGACCGTGGTGATTGGTTCTTCCGACGGTATCAATTGTGCGTTGCGCACCATGCGGGACTACTCCAATTGGGGGTATTCGCCGATTGCCGTGTGTCCGATCGAAGCCGACGACAATGAGAAAGACGCTTATGTGGTCACGTCGTTCGAGCCTGATCCTTCCATTGAAGGTGCCGACAAGCTGAAGGTGATTCCGTTCAATGCCGCTTTCCCGCGTACGTGCGAAAGCTTGGGTGCGCAGGAAGTGTATGTTGCCGACGTGCTGTCCCGCGATTCCGAAATGCTGCATGGCATTTCCCTTGCGGTCGAGTCGCTTGGCATGGAGCTTGCGTTGGCTGTTTCCTTGGCTGACGTGAGCGGCCACCGCCTGTACTTGCGTAATACGGCCGAACAGCCGGTATTGCTGGCAAGTTTGCCGCAGTATACGAATACGACGTACGTGATTAAACGCCTGCTGGATATCGTCGGTTCGGCTTTCGCGCTGCTGATTTCCTCGCCGCTGATGCTGGGCACGGCGATTGCCATCAAGCTTGATGACGGTGGTCCGATTTTCTTCTCGCAGCAGCGTATCGGTTTGCATGGCAAGCCATTTACCATGTATAAATTCCGTTCCATGGTCACCAATGCGGAAGAATTGAAGAAGAAGCTTGCCGAAGAAAATGGACAGACCGATCGTTTCATTTTCAAAATGAAGGATGATCCGAGAATTACGAAGGTTGGTCGTTTTATTCGTAAGACTTCGTTGGATGAATTCCCACAGTTCTTCAACGTTTTGAAGGGCGACATGTCTTTGGTTGGTCCTCGCCCGGCATTGCCGGAAGAGGTTGCCCGCTACGGTTCCCTTTATTCCACGCGACTGCTGGTTAAGCCTGGTATTACCGGTCCGTGGCAGGTTTCTGGCCGTTCGGATCTTTCGCAGGAGCAGAGCGAATATTTGGACGTTTCCTATATCGAAAATTGGTCCATTGCAGGCGATCTTGCGATTCTCGCAAAAACCGTGCTCGTGGTCTTCCGCGGCACCGGATCTTACTAAATTCCGCAGTACTTTTCGCACGAATCGTCGTGCAAATCAGAGCGCTCCCTCCCGGAGCGCTCTTTTTGTGTTTCCTGACTTGTGCAGGCGGGAAATGTGTTTTTGTGTGGTTGCGACCTCGCTTGTTTGATTGTGGGCTCGCTTGTTTCTTGATGGGAAACAATTATTCGTCATATGTATATTTTTGCAGTTATTGGGATACGTTTATTCGTGTGAGGAATATTGTGATACTCATGTGAAACAGTTTTAACTTATGTGATGAGGTCCACTATAACTAAAGATTGTCTTTTGATATATCTCATATAAGATTTGGATTTTCAAAATATGTAATTTGCTTTCCTTTGCGCATTGTGAGATAATTAATGCAGCATGGCGCCATGATTTCTGTAACGTCATCCCTCACAGCTGAGGGTGGTCCCACGCACTTCGGTGCGGATTGAAATATGCAATAGAACCTATAAAAGGAAATAATCATGCGTAGTCATGAGAAGCGGGTGAATGTGTGCCCGCGAACGCAAGGTAAGTATTTGGTTTCGGTGGTGCTGACCGCTGTTTTCGCGATCGCGTCGCTGTTTGGAACGCTGCTGTTCTCTGCAGATGCAGTTGCCGATGCCGCCGAATCTCAGGCGGTCGCGCAAGTGGGCAACGCAACCTACGCGAGCGTACAGGAGGCGATCGGCCATACGTCGATGAAGAACGCGACGGTCACATTGCTGACTGACGTTGCGGAAAGCGTTACGATTACGCCTCTGAAAGGCATGCGAAACGTAACGTTTGACTTGAACGGGCATGTGCTGCAAGCCGATGGATCCGCTGTGATCACTGTGCCTGCAAACATGCAGCTCACCATTACTGGACCGGGAACGGTTGCGGGCGGAACACAGCCTGCGGTCGATTGCCGTGGCGCACTACACGTGAAGAGCGGCACATTCACCTCGGACGCAACGCTGATGCGGTTCGCCGAAACGGATGGGACTTCCGCACAAGGCAGTTTTTCGGATGGAACGTTCATCGCGCCGACGCTATTCAACCTGCTGGATGACGCTAAAAACCTTGGCTATGTTACCGTTCGTGGCGGCGAATACCGGGGTATGATTCCAGCTGGACTGAACACGCTCGCCTTGTTGAGCGGCTCGTTCTCCGACTCGTCGAATCTTGCGCCGTACTTGGCTGACTCGCTTGGGCTGATTCCAGATGGCACTAGCGGTGACGGTACGGGCGACGGAATGTTTCATATCGGCGATCTGGCGATCTCCAGCAAACAGGCCTCGGTGGAATTGGACCCAGTGGACGGACTCCAACGGTTGAGCGCCGATGACCTACTAAAGCTGACGGAAACACAACTGAACGGCATCGCCGACTATCTTCTTGTGGTGGATAGTGACCAGTTGCAGGCGTTGAACGATCAGATCGATAGCGCAATACAGGCGGTTGAGAAGAGGAAAGCCTTCGAAGCCGTGAGCCAGAACATCACCATCACCGCCGTGCGCAATGGTGCGGATGATGTTATAGATGCAAACTCGAGTAGGGGAGCGGGCCCACAGTTGCGCACTTCCGACCACGATGGCATAAGCGCCCAAGTGACGGTAACCATCAAAGCCGTCGCCGAGCCAGAAGAGCCGGAAGAACCTGGCAAACCCAGCAATCCAGAAAAGCCAGAGAAGCCGGAAATGCCTCGCTCCGGATCCGCAGTCCAGGCGCTCGCCATCATCTCGCTGCTGCTGGTGATCGCTTCCGCAATCTGCGCATACGCAACGACCCATCTGCGGTCATCGCGTCTGCACAACTAGTATTTTCCGCCCCTTTCTTGAGCTGTGCAGACGGGAAATCCGACTTGTGCAGACGCAAAACTGCAAGCAATGCAGACGTAAAACCGCACTTCCGATCATCGAATCCAAATTTCTTCAAATCCAACGGTCGGAAGTGCGGGTTTAGTTTCAGATTTTATGGAATCCGGATCAGCCTTCGTTGGCGGCTGCGTATTCGGTGGCCCAGCCGTCTACGTATGCGGTTTTCACTGCATCCCAGCTACCGGTTCCCTGTGCGTATTCCAGCAGAGCCGATCCAAGATCATTCTTCCACTGCTCGGACGGAATCATGGTATACGTCCACGGAACGGTGTCCTTGCCAGCCTTGAGGGACTCGCAGTAGGCGTCGATCAACGGGTTTTCTGTCTTCATGTCGGAGAAGGTCTTGAATGGTGTGGAGAAGCCCATTTCGCTGGCCAGTGCATTCTTACCGTCATCGGAAGTGATCATCCACTCGAGAAAATCCTTCGTGGCCTGCTTGTCAAGGTCGGACGCCTTGGAGTTGATGCACCAATAGTTTTCGGAACCGGTGGTCAATCCCTGGTTTTCCTCGCCGTCTCCGCCAACATAGATCGGCAACATACCGACGTTGTCGGATTCGACGCCAGCATTGGAAAGGTCGGTCCATGCCCAGGTGCCGTTCTGGTAGAAGACCGCGTCGCCGAAGGCGAATTCGGAGTTGGCGTCATCGCCTGTCTTGGAGCTCAGCTGAGTCGGTTCGACGGTGGAGTCAGTGATATACAGGTCGAAAATATCTTTGAAGTTCTGCAGCGTGGACCCGGTGATCGTTGCCGGCTGTTCGGTGATGCCATCCGCCTTGAATTCGTAGTAAAGCGGCACGCCCGCAAGCTGGGTCTTGAATCTCCAGTCGGAAGACGAGTCGAATCCGGCGGAAGTGAACGCTCCCTTGACGCCGAGATCATCCTTGTGTTTCTGAATGCCGTCAGCTACGGTCTTCAAAGCTTTGAACGAGTTGATATCGTCAACGGACTTAATGGAGGAATCTGAAAGCTCGAAGTATTTGTTCAACAGTTCCTTGTTGTAGATGATGCCATACGATTCAAGCACGTAGGGAACGCCCACAATCTCGTCTCCGTCGGTGAGGGCTACGCTGGAGTCTTCGAGCTGCTTGTACACGGCGGTGTCGGACATATCGTCGCAGTAATCCTTCCAGCGGGCGTAACCGACCGGGCCGTTGACCTGGAACAGGGTTGGCGCTTGGTCTTTGGCCATTTCAGACTTCAGCGTCTGCTCATATGTGCCGGATGCTGCGGTTTCGATGGTCACCTGTACGCCGGTTTCCTTGGTGTAGGTTTCGGCGATGGCTTTCCACTGGTCGGCCGCTTCCGGCTTGAAGTTCAGGTAATACACTTTTCCTTTGGATTCGTCTACACTATTTGACGATCCGCAGGCCGCGAGCGTGGTCACTCCCATGGAAAGCGCCGCTGCGACCGCAAGCGCCTTGGTGATGGTTCTGTTCATGGTTATTTCCTTTCTTTAGCTGAAACTCCACTTTGGGTTTCAGCATTGTTTTTTGGTGTTTTAACCCTTTACTGCGCCGGCTGTGACGCCAGCGATGATGTGCTTTTGGCAGAGCAGATAGAAGATGATGATCGGCACGATGGCGAGCACGAGGCAGGCCATCATGGCACCCATGTCAACGGAACCGTAACCGCCTTTCAGGTATTGCACGGCGATTGAAATGGTCTTGTATTTGCGCAAGTCGAGCGTTAGATATGGCAGGAGGAAGTCGTTCCAAATCCACATGGTCTGCAGAATTGCCACGGAGACGATGGACGGTTTCATCATGGGCATGACGATGGTGAGGAATGTTCGAGTCACGGAAGCGCCGTCGATCATGGCCGCTTCTTCAATCTCAGACGGAATGCCTTTGATCACGCCGGTGAACATGAATACCGAAAGGCCGGCACCGAATCTGAGGTAAAGCACCCACATGCCCCAGGGCGTGTTCAGCTTAAGAGAGTTGGCGATCTTCGAAAGCGGGAACATGATCATCTGGAACGGAATAATCATGTTCAACAGGAACAGGGTATAGAGAGTCTTTGCAGTCCGATTATTCACTCGCACGATCCACCATGCGCACATTGACGTGCAGATGAGGATCAGAGCAACCGCTCCAACGGTGATGAACAGAGTCCATCCGAAGCTCGCTATGAAGTTAGTACGTTCGATACCGCGTGTATAGTTTTCGATTCCGACAAAGGATTTGCCGGAAGGAATCAAAAATGGATTTCGTGAAATATACGCTTTTTGTTTGAATGAATTGATGAGGACTAAAACGACTGGGAAAATCCAGACCAGCGATATCAGAGAGAAGAACACCGTCCAGAACGGAGCGTGTTTCATGCGAGTATCGTCCGTTTTCATGCGGAGACCTCCTTGGAAGTGGTGAGCTTGTTCTGTATCAGGGTCACGGCCGCAACAATCAGGAAGAAGATGACCGCCTTGGCCTGGCCGACGCCCTCATAGCCGGTGCTCCCGTAGAAAGTGGTGTAAATATTCAATGCGAGCATTTCCGACGCGCGTGAAGGAGCGCCGTTGGTGAGTGCAAGATTCTGGTCGAACAGTTTGAAACCATTGGTGACGGTCAGGAAAGTGCACACGGTGATGGAAGGCATCATCAGCGGAATGGTCACATGGAATAGTGTTTGACGTGGATTGGCGCCATCCACTTGTGCGGCTTCCATGACATCGCTGGGCAATGATCGCAATCCGGCGATATAGATGATCATCATGTAGCCAATCTGCTGCCAGCATAGCAGTATTACAAGTCCCCAGAAGCCGTATGTTCCGGAATAGGTGATTGACTTGCTCCAATGAGCCAGGACTCCGTTGAGCAGAAGCTGCCAAATATAGCCTAGAATGATGCCGCCGATGAGGTTCGGCATGAAGAAAATGGATCGGAATACGTTCGCTCCGCGGAACGCTTTGGTAAGCGTGTAAGCCACTGCGAATGAAGCTACGTTGATGATGATGGTTGTGACTATGGTGAATGCGACGGTGAACCATAAGGAGTGCAGGAAGGTTCCGTCTTCGAATATTTTTGTGTAATTCTTGAAACCTACGAATTTGGCGTCAGACACCGTGGCGAATTCGCAGAAGCTCAAATAAACGCCGATGGCAAATGGTGCCAAAACCCGACGATAAAAGCCGCAAGAGTGGGAAGCGTGAGCAATGCCCACCATTTGCGAATGTTTTTTCCGACCATGGATACCATGCCGTACCCCTTTCTTAAAAAACGAGTGGCCGAGAATATCGATAAGGAGTTGTTGAAAAGCATGGTTTGTGCGATACGTTACGCGATATGTATCGCACAAACCATGATGTGGAAAGGAAGGAAGAAAGTTCCGTTTTATTGAAAGCGGCAAAAGCTAGATGGCGCTCGCGAGAGCGTGATCGTTGCCATTCTTGGCAAATACTGGAATGACATCCAGCGGAGCGTCCACCGTGACTGAGGTGCCTCCGGTATAAGAAGCGCCTGTATGCAGGTCGGTCCAAGATGTCGAAGCGTCACCTGGCAAATATACGGTTCGATTGCGCGCGGAATACTCGACGACCGGAGCAACGAGCAAATCCGGGCCAAACATATACTCGTCAGAGATGCTATGCGTCTTCGCATCTTCAGGGAACTCATAGAAGAGTCCTCGAATCAAAGGCTGCCCATCTTGATGAGCCGAATCGAACAGCTCTCGCGTATATGGGCGCATGCGCTCGCGAATATTGATGTATTTCACCAGCACTTGTTGGATGGCGGTGCCGTAGCTCCAAGGTTCGTTGTCAACTCCGGAGGGGTCGCGAAGGGAACCGTCTGCTGCGGTGATGGTTTCATCCATTGATCCGTCTGGTTGAATACCCAGACGATAGCCATGATTGCGCATGACGGGGGAGAAGCAGGAGAACTGGCACCAACGTACCAACAGTTCCTTGAACTTCGGATCGTTGACGTCGCCTAGTGCGAAGCCTCCCATGTCGGTGGTGAACCAGGGGATGCCGGCCATGCCCATGTGGATGCCGCAGGTGATCTGTGCCTTAAGGTCTTCGAATGTGGACTGAACGTCGCCGCTCCACACCAAGGAACCGTATTTTTGGGATCCCACCCATGCGCATCGCGTGAGATTGACGATGTTTCCTTCGCGGCCCATGGCCAGTTGGCCTTCGTAGAATCCGCGGTTGTATTCTCTTGGGTAGATGTTGCCGGTGGCGATGTTCGGGCCGGAATAGTACCGGTAATTGCCGAAATCGTAAGTACCGTATTCGGGTTCCGCTTCGTCCAGCCAGAACGCGTCCACTCCCAGATCGGCGTAGTTGTTCTTGCATTTGTTCCAAACGAATGCTTGCGCTTCGGGATTGGTGGCGTCGTAGAATTGGTTCGGTTCCTGATACATGTTGGCTATATCGATGCCGTGTTCGGCTGAAACCAGCAGACCGTTTTCAAGCATGTGCTCGTAGTTTTCCGAACGCAGTGAGATTTGAGGCCATACGGATACCATGACTTTGATTCCCATGCTGTGCAGTTCCTCGCACATGGCTTTGGGATTCGGCCAGAATTCTTCTTCGAAACGGAAGTCGCCCATATGCGGCCAGTGGAAGAAGTCGATGACCAGCACGTCGATGGGTATGTTTCGGCGCTTGAATTCCCTGGCTACTTCCAGAACCTGGTTTTGGTTCCAGTAGCGGAGTTTGCACTGCCAGAATCCCAATCCCCATTCCGGCATTTTCGGTGCGTGCCCTGTGGCGTCGGCGTAGTGGCGTTCGATTTCGGCTGGCTCATTTCCCGCGGTCACCCAGTAGTCAAGCTGCCGTGAGGATTCAGCGACCCACCGCGTGCGGTTTTTGCTGAATTCGGCGGTGCCGATGGCGGGGCTGTTCCAGAGGAATCCGTAGCCGGCTGACGATACTACGAAGGGGATTGATGCTTGGGAATTGCGGTGCGCAAGTTCGAAGGAGCATCCTTTGAGATCCATGTAGGATTGCTGGTATTCGCCCATACCGTAAAGATGCTCATTTTCGGGGGATAGGAATGTCGCTTCGATCCGTTGATTGCCGCCGTCCGTTGGGCTGAACTTGCGTGCGCGCAGTCTCAGGGCGCCGCGCTGCGGCACTTCCTGGAAGAGTTCGGTTCCGTCTGCTTTGCTGAAAGACAGTTCGCAGAGGCTTTCGGTATGGCCTGCTCCTGCGTTGCCTTCTTTGAACGCGTGTGCGGTGACGGTTATGTTGCCGTTGGTGAGCGTTGCCAAGCTTTGGTCTTCGCTGATTTCGACGCGGACTGCTTGGTCGGGTTCATGATGTTCGCCCAGTAGTCCCCAGTTTTGTTCGGAGATCGGCATTTTCTTTGAGGATCGGATTCTGACGCTATCCGTTCCCCACGGTTCGATGCGGAGTGTTTCGCCTTCTCCTCGCCATTCGAGGATTGAGCCTTCGGATGTAAATGTCACTGGTTGCCTCCTAACGTATATGTGGTCTTGACTTCTCTGTCTTTGGTTCACAATTTTGATGAACCGGTTCACATTGATAATATAATGCATTGTGATGACTATGTCAAACCATTTGGTGAACCGGTTCTACGTCAGAGTGTCGTCAACGATAACGGTAAAATAAAAGCTTGGTTAGAGTTTAATCAGGCTCTTTACCGAATGCTGCCTGATCAAAGGCTGGCTGACAAGTCTGGTTACGGAAGGCGCATTCGGATTATCGATGCGCCGAACAAGCGTATCGACTGCCTCTTGGGCCACGGCGGGAAGGTTGATGTCGATGGCTGTGTAGGGAATGCGCATCTGCTCGCGGAGCACGTCGGGAACGACTACTGCCACTGACAGATCTTCCGGTACCTGCATGCCGAGTTCTGTGAAAGTCTGCGGAGCGGGAATGACCGCATTGTCATCGTCGATGATCAGGCCGGTTATATTCGGAAATCGATTCAAGGTTGAACGAAGCCGTTCGGATGGAGCAAGATCCCAATCCTCCGGGGGAGTTACGTGCAAGGTGATTCCTTTGTCGGAAGCCTCGCGAACCACGCTTTGCCGGAACCGGACGGCAAAGTTTGAGCCGCCGTTTTCGGTGCCTTCAGGGGTGTGGAGCAATGCTATTTCCTGATGATGCTGTTCTGCGAACAAGTCGATGAGCTCATGGGCGGCACGTTCAAAATCCGTATCGACCTCATCGAGACCCATTGGATTTTCTGGAATGCCGAGGAGTACGGTCGGAACCTCGGATTCCACTGCCACGGGGATACGAGGGTCGGCTCGGTCGATATCCATGAGAATCAGCCCATCGACCTTGCGGGAATTGGCTATATCTCTGATGCCCTGCATACCATTATGGTGACTGAGCAAAAGCAGGTCATACCCTTGTTTTCGCGCGAAATCCGTTAGCTCGCACAGGTATGCGCCACGTGTCAAAGACACTTTCATGTTGTCGTCGGCATTCACTTGCAGACCGATGGTCATGGTTTTCGATGTGGACAAGGCCCGTGCCGTATGGTTTACCGTGTAGCCAAGTTTACGCATGGCTTGACGGACACGGTCGGCTGTGTCTTTCGATATGCGTGGATTGTTGGAAATCACGTACGACACCGTCGTCTTGGAAACTCCAGCTTCATGAGCTACATCAGTAATCGTCACCACAATTCCCACTATAGCGGGTCGGCGGAGGTATCGCTAGAAAGTCCTCCCATGGGTGCGTTTTATTAGCGGCGAGGCCAAAGTGCGATTCATCCTGCGTCATGAGCGTCCAGTTTTGCTTGGAATTCTGTCCATCGTTGGAGTCTCTCGTTGTCATTGATGAGTTGGCTTATTTGGATGCATAATGTTGCCAGGTCTCGTCTGACGTCTGTGGTGTCATGCAGGTGGCATTCTTGGCCGTTAATTTGCCAAATCAAAGCACTGTAGATTGTTCTGCTGTCTTTCGACGTGTTGTACAAGTGGCGTAGGTAGTTGTCTGCAGTGCGTAGGGCGGATTCGAAATCGTGTTGCAGGTACTGGCAACAGCACAAGTTGTATGTGGAGAGAGCGGCAAAACGAAAGCCACGTATCTGAGCACTGTGAATGATACTTTCCGCTTTATTGGGCGAATCTGGGATTAAGCAGAACCCCTTCGAGTTTAGCGCATTGCTGCTTTGAGGGTGCATTGATAGGTAGAAATCGAATAGCGCGGCTGCGTCTCGGTAACAACCGTCCTTCAAGTATTGTTTAGAGAACTCGAAAAACTGTTCAAACGACACCTGATCGGTAGTGTTTGTTGACAAAACTGCACGTTCCGCAATGACGGCATTCAGGTCGTTTTCGTTGATGTTTACCGGCTCAAGCGCTTTTTGGGAGAATGCGTCAACGCCGTCTCCATGGATAAAGCGGTATTCCATATGCAGTGAGGTGGTGCTCCATCGGCGAAGTTCCCCACAAAGGTATCGATCGCATAGCCAAAGGTAGGGAGAGGCTACGGATTCATCTTCTTTCTTTTGCAGATTGAGGCTATTCCAGACGTCAACAGTTGGCGGGTTTAGGGTGATGAGATCTTCAATTCGTGCAGTTGATGCCCAAATCCTGAATCTGTGAAGAAAATCTTTAAAACGAGCCATGGACTCGCTTATACTGGCTGAGTCTCCATCGTCTCTGAGTTGCAGACATTTCTTCCATCTGCCTACTTTTTCATCTGAAGTTTTGTACTGGTCCTTCATATTTAAGACGAGCGGCAGTAAGGGAAGTGCGAGTTCGTCAACCATTCCGTACCGGATTATCCAGTCGGCGGATATTCCGTACCGGATTATCCAGTCGGCGGATATTCCGTACTTTTCTATGGTTCGCAATGCTCGATTAACGCTATCGCATCGTTGTTTTTCTTCTTCAGTGTCTTCGCAAATGGGGTGAATGAGAAGGCTTAAGAGAATTTTGAAAAGATTACTGAGGTTCAATTCAAGGTGTGAGGAAAGAGGGGCTTCTTTCTTATCGCCTTCAGTCATCTTTCCTCCTATGCGAGACGGTGTCTTTATATTATGTAATATATTATGTATAATCTTGTCACAAGATTATACATAATATAAACAGTGTATGGCGAGGGAGTTTTACATGAGCAGTTTTCTGGTATCGGATCTCGCGAAACAAAGAACAGAAGTGTTGAAAGCTGCGAGGCAGGGCGGTGCCATCATCAGGGACAACAAGGGGCCTGAGCTGGTTATGCTTCCGAATAGCAGACTGGTGAATCTTGAACTTCACAAGGATTGGTCGCTGAAACTGGAGCGTCTTCGGTACATTCTTCAATCGGAAAGTCGTCCAGATGTGGCAGGCTGGGGCGACCTTGCGTGGTTGAGAGTGTTTGACGATGAAGATCTCAACTGCTTCTGTGAGGAACTTTCTGATGAGCTGGTGATTGATGCTTCGAAAGAGGACTATTCGGGGCTGGAAGAACTTTTAAGTGATTGGAAAGCTACCGCTGGGCAGTTGGAAGACCCTCTAAGGAGGAAAATACTGCTGTCTCCGGGGCTTGATCGGGATGATTTTGCTGAAGCTCGTGATCCGAAAGCCATGGAGGAGATCGAGTGATGAATTCAGCATATGAGCCCATGGAGCCTGCTAGACGTCCGGGTGGAAAGCCTGAGGAAAAGCCGTGCTACAGGGTGCTGGTCCATAGAAAATATGAGTCAGCTTGGGAGCAGATTGTTGAACGTGTTGGAATTCAACAGGCACAACAATTTTGGGATCATGTTGCCAAAACTCCAGGAATGAAGGACCCTATCGCAAGTACTCGCCCTCTAAAGGGAAAGGCGGGAGCTCCCAAGGAGAAAGGGTTTTCGAAGACCATACATTATGAACTGTCCAGTATGGCGCGAATCGATTATCAGTATTGCGATTCTTATCGAACAAAGACCGATGGCGATGCTCATAAGGTTGTGTTCATATTGGCTGTCGATTATTCCTCCCACTGATGTGGAATAAAGGTGTTTCGTATCTGATTTCTTGATTTTGGGTGGATGTCGCGTTCTGTTTGTTTGAGTCCTTCTATGGTCGTCGCGTCTGCACAACTCTCTTTAGTGCAGTGAAAACTGAGTTGTGTAGACGCTAAGTCTCATTTCCAATTACCGAATCTGTATTTCTTCGGTTCGACGGTCGGGATGCGGTTCACTTTCGGAGAGCCGTTTCATGTCTGAGCTCCGCGGCTATTCTTTTGGGACTGAACCTAGAATAAGAGGTCCATTCTCCTCGGGACTGGATGTGAAAAAGCTGCCCGTAATCAACGACTTACCGAAGCCATTGTGCCTAGATATTTCCAAATATTCCGGATGCTCAGCCAGGCATCTCTTCAGATCGGCAATCGTGCAGATGGCACTATCGGATTGTGACGATACGGGAACTTTATCTTTCCTGAAATCACTGACAGTACGGTCTCTACGACCGAAAACGAGCTTTCCGTCATCGGTTTTTTCCAGCAACGAAAGCTCGCCAGTACTGGACTGATTTCTTTTCATGTCTCCTGCAACATAAATACAAGCCTTGTCTTCAACGTCATTTAGCTTTGTTAGCAATTCATTTGCGGTCAATCTTGCTTCGTCCTGGGTGTGCTCTTCAGCATATCGGGGCAGGCAATTAGTCCCTGTTGTTTCTGAAATCTCTTGCCATTTCACTAATCTGTTAAACCGTTCTCGCTTTTGTTCGTCCATGAAAGCATCAACAACGTGAAGGGAGCATTTGTTCGGAGCACAAGCATTCCGGATGAGCTCATTAACCACATAATCGGTTTCCGGCATTGAGTAGCCCATGATGGTCAGGCTTTCCGCTTGCTTCAATGCATCATATGCCGAACGCCAAAGCAGACGGTCAAACCCATTTCCATAGAACGACGCTTTGTTGCTGGACGGGGGAATGAGGAATCGGTCCATTCCCGTCACAGCCAGCTTTTCGTTTTCCCTCGCGTCAAGCTTGTTCTGAGAAACTGTTTCGTCATATTCTCTTTCTTCCCGAATTCGTTTCAAGATCACTTCGCCGTCATTGCCGTAGCTGTACCAGTTTAGGGAACCGTGCGGCTTGATGATCTGCATGCTATTCCTGCATGGGAGGTTTTCGGAGAAATCAATCCACCTTGTCATGGACGCAGCCTCGGGTCGTGGATACACTACCTCATCGCTTACGATCTGTTTGGCTTGAGCCCCAATGCTCCACAGCAATGCTGGACGCTCCGTGTTGATCGCCATTTCCAACAACGTGTCATAGTTGAACGTAATTATGATTGCGCGCTCATATGCCCATAGATTCACCAGTTGTCGGAGCCAGAGCGGGCATTCCTGCTTACAGCTTTTCACTACGTCATCGTCTAGAACACTGCCGATGGCGTCGATCATCTCCATCGCTTCCGCTCGGCGACGCATGTTCTCATGGTCAGGCAGAAACGGCATATCCTGAGTGCGCATGGACAGCCACTGCTCAAAGGATTCGCCCTCCCTGAACGAAATACTTTCACGGGAAGCCTTGGGCAGCAGGTTCAAAGCTTGCTGCCCAAGAGCGTTCAGCAGTGGCATCTCGTCACAGATTGCCTTGGAGAATCCTGCGCCCAGAATATAAACAGGACGGTGGTCGGTCGTGTCTTCTTCACCTACAGTCATGTCATAGATTTTATAGTAAACAGCCACTTAAGGTCGCGTACTGCAGTTCCCTCCATATCCGTCATATATCGGCGAAGATGCCAGCAAATCGAGCTATACTATGTCGCCGCTTAATTTGGGATGGTGCGCATCTGTCGTCAACGAGGCCTGCGATTCTGTCGATGGCTGTAGGCCGGCTTTGGGGCAGGTCTTTCCGAATGGATAGAATCCCCTATGAGGGGGATGTTGGAAAGAGAAGAAAAAAACGAAGGAGAGATGATTATGGGCTCAAAGACCACGGCCTCCCATAAGGCCGTCCCGCCGACCCGAATTTCAAATTGGGGGGCGTAATTCCAGCATAGAACTGCTGCGCATCGTTGCAATGTTCATGATTCTTGCCCACCATTTCGTCGTCCATAACGGCTATGACGTCAAGAATCTTTCACTGGGACCTGAGAGGATCTTCTTTCAGCTCGTCATGCAGGGTGGTGGCAAAGTGGGCGTCGTCATCTTCTTCACCATCTCCGCGTGGTTCTTTCTCGACAAGGAACAGACCATCAAATCGAACCTCAAGCGCATATGGATTTTGGAACGCGAAGTGCTGTTCTGGAGCGCTCATGGCATTCTTTCTGGTTTTCGACCGTGCTGACTTCGGTATGAAAACGATCGTTCGCAGCGTCGCGCCGACCATTATGGGAATGTGGTGGTATGTTACCGCATACGCCACCTTCCTCGCCCTGCTGCCGTTCCTTTCCAAGGGGCTACGCGCGCTCGGCGAACACATGCATTACGCGCTTGCCATAACGGTGCTGACGATCTGGGGACTGACAAGCTTCATTCTCGGAACTTCTGGAGTGAACGATAGCGTGTTCGGCTTCATCTACCTATTCATCCTCATCTCCGCGTACAAGTGGTACATGAAGCCGTTCACGCTCAAACAGACTTGGCTGATGACCGGAACCGGACTGGGATTCTTCCTCTTGTACACATGCGCTTCAGTTGTGTTATCGTTGTTCGGAATCGATAAGGGCATCTTCATCGCCGGATCGTTCAAGCTGCCCGTCATCATGGTGGGCTTCGGCATGTTTCTACTGTTCGACCGGCTTTCCTTCCGTAGCCGGCTCATCAACCGCATAGCTCAGTCTGCGTTCGCCGTGTACCTGATCACTGACCATCCCGCCACGAGAACGCTACTCTGGAAACATCTGTTCGTACTGGAAGACCTCTACCAACAATCCTTCGCGATCCTGCAGATTCTCGGCATCCTGCTGATAATCTACCTTGTCTGCACCCTGATTGACTTCGTACGTCAGGGACTGTTTGCAGTGACCGTAAACCGCAACTGTGGCCGCTGGCTCGAACTGGTGTGGGACGGAATCGAAAAGCAAATCAAACATCTGCAGGAAGAGTGAGCACTTAGCTGAGCTTGCTAGTGGTGTCGGTGCGGCAAATCATCTGTCACACTGACACCACCATTGCTGATGAATGCAAGTAACGGGCAAAGCGAAATCGAGATGCCGACTTCTTACAGGCATTACAACAACAAAGCGACGTTCCATCGCAACTATGATGCCAACCGCAAATGTTCTCCCATCATGCCCTTGCCTTGCCTTGCGAAGCCAGATTGTGACGGGAACTGCCGATCAACACGGGAGCGAACCTGTCCATAATGAGATGAACAGCAACATAGATAGCTACAGTGACAACAGTCACCAGCATCGCATATACAAGATTCGCTCGCAATGCATCTGTATTCATCCCAAGAATTTTCGCCATAACAAAAATCAGCACTCGTTTCACCGGTTCATGCACGCACATGATGGTAAGCGACGCCCTGCCAAGGAACTGCAGCAGCCGGCAGTCGATAGCAATGCAAAGCATGAGCGATGATGCGAAACCAAGCATTGCGGCACATAGCATCCAGAACGGATTGTTGGTAGATGCTCCATTAAGATTGACCTCCAGCTTGGTCCAACCGTCGAACAGCCAAAGAAGATAAAGCCCAGCAACGCCGACAACAGCAAACGCAATATGTGCCAACGCCTGCGTTTGGGAGGCCTGTTGCACGTGAGGGAGAATGAATTCACTCAGCAAGTAACCGATGCAGTAGAACAGCATGGAGAAGGACAGGATATCAAAAGCCCACGGAAGTCGGAACTGATCGACCGGCAGGTCAAGGGACCACATGACGATGATCGAAAGGAAACTGACCAGGGCAAGCGCCATGACGGCAATCCGATTACGCCAGCCCCCCATTACGGTTTTCGTCTCGACAGAACCCGCTTTATTGACAAGAAGGAAGAATCCTAGGAAAAGCATCTCCGTAACGAAAAGGCATGGCAGGAACCAAAGCGCCGCATTCTGCGGGTAATTATCGCTACCTGCGCGAGCGAGAACAATATTTGCCAGCGCATTCGGAACAGATCCTTCGTCTCCCCTGAGACGTCGCTCGATAAGAGCCCAATACGCAAGAGTCACCGTTCCGAAGAACACGTATGGCACGAGTAGCCTTATCGCTTTCCTCTTGAATGAATCCAGAAACTGCCTTTCGTGAAACAGCATTCCTGAAATGATGAAGAACAATGGCATATGGAATGAGAAGATCCATGATACCAAGCCACTAGTCTGCGAGGTATGCCCCAAAACTACAAGCAGTATGCCAAAACCTCGCAGCGAATCCAATGCTGTTAGTTTGTCATCTTCCCAGCTCTTCTCTAAGCGTATGCACAGTTCGTTTCACACGAATATGGACTGTGCATACGCTAGTATCTTGCGTCTTTCTCATTCAGCCATGACGTGCCGACTAAAATCGCCGATAGCCCAGCGCATATATCGTTGAACAAAAGCGTTGAGAGCGTAGCAAATCGTCATCGCCATGATGAGCACCAGGATTCCAGTAAAAAGCTGCTCGGCAAATGGCAAAGTAGCTACGGGAATATGTGCGACGGAGAATAAGGCGAATTTAACCGTTTTGAGAACAATATCATTCAGAGCATAAAAAACCAGACTGTCTCGCCCAACCGTGGCGAAGCAACGCGCTTCCGGTAATAACAAGCTGAAAGAAATCGCCATAGCGATGCCGGAGAACGTGGTGAGTAGCAGCAGTGCGTTAAGCATTACTCCACTTGTTATGGGCTGCGCCGTTGAGCAGTGTTCAAGGATTAGGAATACCACAGTGGTAATTCCGAATACGCCAAGCTTGCGACTGATCTCCAGCTGATCCCAGTTTCGGATATTACAAGTTTGAGCGACAAGGTATCCGAAGCCAACGTAGGCTGTGGCCTCGAAGATTTTACCTAACTGGAAAGGAAGTTGAGCCACTGCAGGATAGCCTTTAAGAAGACAGTCGATAACAAGATACGCCAATAACACTATGGTCAACGCCAGCTTGTTGGAGCGGACGGCTCGCACCGTAATCCACAGGCAAAGGGTACCTACGAACAATGACCAAAGGAACCACAATCCTGCATTGCCTTGCGCAAAGAGGATAGCGACAATAGCTTCGAAAGGATTCGAATCCGTGGATTTTCCAGCGGCCTGATATAACGAAGGGCACAGTAATTTTACAATGGGCGCGGCCAGTGCGAATACCGAAAACACATAATAAGGGACCAGCAAAGTCCGAGCTCGTTTAGCTATTAGTGTCAACAGGTCGATAGTTGGCTTGAAGAATAACCCGCTGAGCAAAAAGAACAGGGGCATATGGAAAGTGTATATAGCAGTCGTCAATGGCTCTAGCTGCGGAAACCAGCTTGTACCAAGATGCCCAGTGAATACGAGCACCATGGCTACAGCGCGAGCAATGTCAATCCACGCAATACGCGTTGATTGGTGTTGTATCGGAGTGATTTGTGTCATGTTGGTTTGGCTCATACGGGTGTACCTCTCAGATGAAGAGCTAATTGGAAGCTGATGATCTAAATGCAGTATTCTGCGGTATTCGCTCATTAGATTTTGCGAAAGAAGGTTTTTTTAGCACAGCTGCTGCGAATAATGAAATGTTCATGATGTTGGGTGGATAATAAAATGATTGATCCACGCAGAAAGCGCAGAAAACACAAAGAATTCCAAGTGCGACGATGCGACCTCTACGGCATTGCCAACAGCGCCGAATAATATATATTAATCCACCATAAAATGCTATTGTTGAAACAATGCCAAACATAAAAAAGAACTTCGGCAACCCTTCACCTCCGACATTAGTGTGAGGATTCTGCCCAAACATAATCTGCCTGAGTAGTTGCCAGCCGTTCATTTGCGAAATGACTTCAAAACTCTGTGACCATTGCTCAGTCCTGCCGCTTGCTGTTTTGTCGGCTAAGGTCTGGTTGACGAGACGATCAAAAAAATGACCGACGATGGTTTGCTGAGCGTATAAGCATGCCGCTCCAATTGCTAGTGCAACTCCTCCGATACCCAAAGTCATACTTCGTTTACGTGGAGGTAGTTGTTTAACGAACTGTATAAGGAAAATGATTAAAAGCAGAAAGAAAGGAATCTGAATAGATCGTGAACCGCTAAGCATAACTCCTACTAGTCCAAGGCCAAGCGCAACGTATCGCATATATTTCCAAATTGCCGAGTCCTGATAGCTCGACAAGAGAAAGGACACTCCTAGAACGTTAAAAATCCCTAGTGAGCTACCACTTTGATAGGTTGAGGGTATTTTTTCCACGGTTCCATCTGCATGGAATCCAATGGCTTTATCCGTAAAGTCCTGCCCTAATGTGTATGTGATACCCGCTACCGCACAATTCTCTATACCTATAGCAAACTGAATAATGCCGTACAGATTAACTATGAACATGGAGCAGATGATGATTCTGCTGAATTGTCTTCTGGTTATTCTTGTCACGGCAACACCGACCAAAGGTGATCCCACAACAATAACCATTTGCGAAAGAGTATATGCCCCCACTCCTTGAGTTAGAGCCATCAGCATGGATAGCACGCCAAATATGAACAGCGTTCCATAGGCTATTGTTAGTCCTCGGAATCGTTGCATCATCAGTAAAGTCTGGTTTGGATGACGAAGAATTACATACGCAGTAAGTAGCAAATTCAGCGTCAATGGCAATCCGGCAACTTGCGCTCCAGCTTTGGGCAATGCCGTAGTAATGAAAACATAGAGTGTGTCCAAAGGAAAGACTCCTAGTATATTTGACGAGATTTGACGGAATGAAAAAGGCGCTTTGGCGTAACGAAACCATGCTTTAACGGAAAGCCTGGGTTTTCATCGAAGAGAAAGCTTTGCGACAGTGGCTGGACTGATAAATGTAAGAAGCGCGATGAGTTTTCTTTTGATTGATATATCAGAGCTAAGCATAGGCAAGGCAAGACGTCTTCTATAACGAATACACGTATGTAGAAGATTACGGTATGAGCGTTCTTGATGGGTGGCGATAATTTGTCGCAGACAATAGCCGTAGGTGCTCCACAAGCGCCAGTCGTAAGCTTTACGAACCTTTGGGTCGGAAAGATCGAGGTGTTCGTAGATATACTGCATAGTGGTAATAGCTCCAATACCTTGTCGTTCAACGTCAGGCTTGGTCGTAGCGCTGGTGGCATTATCGGTACGATAGTGATAAACCTTCCTCCGGCCGACGGTTATGCGGCTAGCTTTGCTCGCTGCGAAAGTAATGAATTGCAATCCCTCTCCGGCATGAAAGTCGGTAATGAACTCGAGATTGTTGGATACAAGGAAACCGCGGTTGTACAGTTTATTCCACGCCCCAAGCTCGATTGTTGGGTAGAAGAAAAGCTCCATTGCCTCCTGTGGACCAATAGTGGATATTATGTCCTGCGCTTCCTGACAGGTATCGGTACCAGTGAAGCAGTTTCTTGAAGCGACAATATCAGCATTCGCTGTGGACTGAAGTGCCATCATATACTCGACAAAATCAGGCTCGATCCAATCGTCGCCATCTACAAAACAGACGTACTTTCCTTTGGAAATGTGTAGACCAGCATTTCTGCTCGCCGAGACGCCAGAATTAGTCTTGTGCAGCACGTGAACACGATCATCCTTATGCTCCCACGTGTCGCAAATGGTGGGAGACCCATCTGGCGAACCATCATCGACAAGGATTATCTCGATATTGTGATATGTCTGTTGTATCAACGAAGTAACGCATTGGTTGAGATACTTCTCCACATTGTATATCGGTACAATGATGGAGACTAACGGCTCAGTCATGACATTTATCTTCTTCATTAGTGTAATTCCTGAAGTAGGTTAGCGACGTTTACTTGAAGGAAGTTAAGTGAACAGCTCTTCGCTTTGGTGAGCAGTTGATTAGGCTCGCTGTAGTCGATGTGGTTGCTTAGCAGGTCGCCACTGGTAACATGTCTGTCTTTTAGTGCCAGCGAATTCAGCAGGTCAAGCATGCGTGAGTTTGTGGTCTGCTTAACTGTAAAGAAGTGGAATGGTTTGTTGTACACAATAGAGAACACAGTGCCATGGAATGAATTTGTCACCACGGCTTTCGCATTGCGAATAAGGTTCACAAAAGTGTTAGGGGAAGCATTCCAGAAATAACGGTCCTGATCAAGTGTGTAATCTTCGATGGCAGTACCGATGGTATAGACTTTCACGCCTAGCTTCTTGGCAAGCCGACGTGCATAAGCGTATACATCTTTCTGGCGGTTATAGCCATACACCAGTACGTAATCTTCAGTAGGAGTGAAATCGCTGGCATCGGCGATTACGTTCCAATCATCCTTCTCAAGCAGAAATACTGGGTCAATGACGGATTGAACATTACTAATGCCGAGATCTTCAAGCATGGGCACCGACGACGGTTCGCGCACAGACACGGCATCGAAATCGGAAATCAGTCTACGATAACGATCCTTCTGATCGTCAGGAATTTCAGGCATGGCAATGCTGGCAGCATACGCTACTTTGCGAGCGCCCGCAGGCGCAAATGACAGGAAGAACGCATCATCTTTACCATTAAGCTTGTTCTTACAGTTCCAAATTTGGTCGCTGCCACAAATATAGACGTCGGACTGGGGGATGTCAGCCTCAATCTCGGCAAGCGTACGGTAAGTTTTGGCGCTCATAGGTATGTAGTCCTCAAGGAATTTGCCGAACACTTTGCGCCCCTTGACCAAATCAGGGAAGCGTACGATGGCGCGAAGCATGCGAATAGGCAGCGGCCGCGTAGACGTGTAGTAGTATTTGGGGTTGTAATCCAGCACCTTGGCGTCCACACCCATCTTGCGTAGAGCGGTGTTCAAGCCGTAAGTTTGCAGAACAGCGCCATAATTAGTTGGTCTGCTGCAGGTAATGGTGTAAGAGGTTACAGACATGCTTATTCCATCCTTTGCGTCAAAAACAGATTTATCGTGTTAGATTTTTGAATTTCATGAATGCGCTGAATCTCACGATGAAGGTCGTGATGTTGGTGCTGGAGAACACCACGCATACCGTCAGCGGTGTGATGTTCCCGGTCAGCCACAGAACCGCGCAGGCCGTAAGATTCACGATTGCGCTGACCATGATCGCCGCGTTCGCCCAAGTCGCCTTCCCGATCGGCGAGAGCGCTGGATAGCCGAACATGAAACTGAAATATCCGAAGAACACGCCGACCATCAGTATCCGCAGGAACTCGCCAGCGCTGGCGTACTGTCCGCCGAGGATCAGCACGCACAACGGCGTTGCCAGCACTTCCACCAGCCCGCACGCGAGGAACCAAAGGATGCCGCCCCGCAACACTATGCGGTAGAACAGCCTGTAGTCCTTCTTGTTGACCATCGACGGGTAGAGTGCGTCGCCGAGCGGCGGAATCATCTGCTCTCCGGCGGACGACAGCTTGGTCGCGCCGGAGTACAGGCCCATCTCCACGGATTCGGGGCTGTAGCGCATGCCAAGGAAGATGGATCCCAATGATCCGTTGATGCTCACGGATATGCGGGATATGAAGAACCAGAAGCTGTCTTTCAACGCTTCCAGCATTTCCCTCATGGTGGTGCCGGTCGCCTTCAAACCGTCGCGTTTGAGCAGGGAGAACGCCCACAGGAGCGCGATGGTATCGAATACGATCATCGAGACGGGATAGATGATCAGGGTGTCGTCGCCCTTCACGAACAACAGCGTCGCCACCAGGATTCCGGATTTTGCGGACACCGCGCGGATGGTAATGTCCTTCATGCGTTCGATGCCTCTGAAGTAGGCGTCCGGAAGCAGTGCTTTGGCGATCGAGTCCACGAAGAACAGCAGTATGATCACGAAATGGCCGCGGAGCATGTCCACGAACATCGCGCATGCCAGGAACACGGCCGATGCACCACATGCCAGTAGCAGCTTGGTGTACGTCATTGTCGAGATGGTTCGGGACATTTTTGCCTTGTCGTCGCGATGCACGGAGATGGTCGCGGTGGTCGATAACTGGAAACCGTACTCCACCACCATCTGGAACACTAGGCAGAACGACGTCGCAAATCCGATCACGCCGAACTTCTCCACGCTGAGCACGCGTGACAGGTACGGCAGGAGCAACAGTCCAATCAGATAGTTTGAAAACGTGAGCGCGTATAGGAACAACGCATTTTTAAAAATACGGGCTTGCGTTTTATTCTGTGTCATTCTCGAATCTCACTCCTCTCTTAAACCTGCAACCATAAAATACCTTGGTAAGACAGACAATAACTTTTTAAAAACATTGTTTTTATTTACCTTTACATATATAAAATAAACAGTGCTTATGTAATACAAAAAGGAACATAGCTGAATGCGAACCTCAATATCAATCCAGTCATGGCTGCTAAAATAAAAGAAACAAAAATAAAATGTATTATCCAGGAGTTTTTTGACATAGTTAATATTGGTATAACCTGAAAAATATCAGCAATAACGGGAATGGATAACAAAATACGCTCAATATAACCAATAAATAACTAACTGTACGGCAGGAAAACTTAATCTTTCAAAGATGAAGCTGTCGTATTGGTGATTTGATTAAATAGTTGCGCATTGTATTCTTCTTTACTGAGTTGTGTCCTCAATGAATTATTATCCATTATTGATTTAAAATCTTCTATATTTTCTGCAAGTTCAATCATCGCTCTTACCAATTGTTTTTGGAGTTTTCCATCACGCTCAAGGATGATGGCTGACTGCCCATCGGCGTATTCGGGGATGCCTCCGGAACGAGTGGTGATGAGCGGCTTACCAGAAACCAAGCTTTCGATTACCGCGAGGGGTGCTGGATCGTCCCAAATTGACGGCAATACGCATATATCGGCCATGGCATAAATAGCTGGCATATCTTCGTAATTCACAAAGCCAGTGAAGATGATTCGATCTTTCACAACAGGATTTGAAGCTAAATCGCGAAGTTTCTGTTCAAATGGACTCACGATATTTGAATTAAAGAAGAAAGCTCCGGCAATAACCAGCTTGGTATTGGGAACTTTCTGCGCTACTTCAGTAAACGCTTTCAATAGTTCTTCAGCGCCTTTTTCCGGAGTAAGACGCCCGGAAAACAGGAAAACAATATCATTCTCGGCTATATTGAATTTCTTTCGAAATTCAATCGCCTTGCTATTAGCCTCCTCCGAACCAAACCGGCTTGTGTCGACGCCATTACGCCATACAGCTTTCTGATCTTCGCGCAGACCAGGCTCACCATGCTCTCTTAAATACGTGTCAAGCGTGCCAACAATATATTTGGAAACTCCAAGTACTTTTTTGACTTTGGAAATCTCTTTAATGCAGCCGAAATCATTAAGAACTTCGTTATGCAGGTGGTAATACACTTTTCCCGCATATCGCTCGGAATTACCGTGCTTCTGCATGGTCATGAACAATGTTGCGTGGTTTTCGATCATTATCTTGTCGAAAGCTGGGCCGCCATTCTTTGCGAGCTGTGCGAGCTTCTTGGAAACCTTGTTGATATACCACAGGCGTTGCGCAATATACCGATAGCTCATGAGCTTCTTTTTGTGGAGCACATGCTTGGCTGCCCAATAAATGCAACGATCCGCCGCGCGAACCAGCAATGGCGTCTTGATAAAGCAGAAATCAGTATGCTTGAAATTACCTTCACCCACGATCTGATCTACGCCGGGTGCCCAAGAAGAAAAAACAGTGAAATCAAAATTCGGAGTCTTCTCATTCTCCTGAACCATCATCATGTCCAATGCTTCGACAGCTCCGCCGAGAACATTCGGTACTGGCAAATAGCCTGAAGTGATTACAGCAACGCGAGGATTCACAGCGTTTCCTCCCATCCATTCGCGCTTTCCGCACTGCTTACGTACAGAGAGGTCAGACGATTCGCACTGGCTGAAATGTCATATTTTTCAGCACATGTGTTTGATGTTTCAATCTGCCGATTCGCTGTTTGCGAGGAAATGTTGAGTACAGTTGAAATCCAAGAAGATTTATTTTCCAAGCTTATGAAAGATGTTTTTCTGGAAATATCGGCTTCGTGCGGAACCTGATCGCTGAGGACACAGGGGCATCCGGCGACCTGGGCTTCGATGGCGACCATGCCGAGACCTTCATAACGGCTCGGCAGACAGAAAGCATCGAACGCCTGGTAAAGGTGGTTGACATCCGTGCGCTGGCCCAAGAACAGAATGTGGTCACCAATGCCGAGTTCTTGGGCGTGCTGCTGTACGTCTGGTCTGTCTGGACCGTCACCAACGAACGCGAGCATCGTGTCCGGCTTCTGGGGAAGGAGCTCGGCGAGAACGTCGACAAGGAAAGTCTGATTCTTCTGCGGCATGAAACGACCCACATGGCCAATCAGGAACATACCATCGGCTATGCCGAGTTCCTTGCGGGTTTCCTGGCGAAGGACTGGGTCGAAATGGAACTTCTCCAGTTCGATGGCGTTGGGAATCACTGTGAAGTCAGCGTCTCTGCCGAACAGCCATTTCCCGGCGTATTCACTGCATGCGAAACATTCTGTAGGGTAAAGGTTCGAGAGCGGACGCAGTGCAAGCTTCATCAGGTTCTTGGCAAACTCGCCCTTGCCCATCGTGGAATGCGAGTGGGCGATACGGACCGGCACTCCAGCCTTTTTGGCCGCAGACAATGGGAATACGCTGAGCGTATTGATGTGGCTGTGCACGATCGGCCAGTGTTCCTCATGGAAAAGCCTGACCAATTCCTTGCGGTAGCGAAGGGGATGCTGGTATGGAGGGATGCGAAAAACGCGGCCGCCCAACGCTTTGATTTCCTCTTCTGGAACGCGAGTCGAATCGGCATCCACCAAAAAATCGAACTGCACTTTGCTACGGTCGATATGGCGGTAGTAGTTCATCACTACGGATTCGACACCACCGCCAAGCATTTTTCCCATGACCTGGGCTACGCGAATCGGCACTGGATTACCGTCCTCGAACCGGGACTAAGCCGACATAACGGCCGTTATCGGCTCTTTTTCTCATTCAGAAACGTCCGGAAAACCGACTGAATCAGATTTCAAACACAGTTTTTAAGTCACGAGCAAGCAAAGCGTTCATGGAAAACCTGTGAAGAATACCCCCAAAGTAGGTGACGGGGGCTGGGTGTGTCTGAGGGGGATGCAAAAATCGACCTTGGCAGGTGATGAACGGGATTGGGTAACTCCTGCGCGGTTTGGGTTGCTCTTGAGAGACACCAATTCGGGGTTCATTTGGAGGGAAAGGACGGGACTCGCGTGCCGACTACAGGTCGATTGATTGCAGAAAGAGCCGATAACGGCCGTTACGTCGGTTTGGTTAGTGGTCAGACTATGCAATCCTCTGCCCTGCATAACGCTTGTGGCACGATTCCGGCACTCTGAATAACTAAGGGGTGACCGGTGATGGTTAATATCGCGATGATAGGTCATAAGCGCATTCCTTCGCGTGAAGGCGGCATTGAGATCGTTGTAGATGAACTAGCTACGCGTATGGCCGCAAAGGGGCATAAGGTCATCGCATACAATCGCAAGGGACATAATGTTGCGGGCGCCGAATTTGACGGAAACGTTCATTCTGCAAATAAGCCTTTTGTATATAACGGCGTGCGTGTTGTTCCAGTGCCAACTTTTGAAGCGAAAGGTTTGGCGGCGCTGACCTCCTCATTCTTCGCGACACTGAAAGCCATTGCGGCCAGGCCTGACGTCATTCACTATCATGCCGAAGGTCCCTGCGTCATGCTGCGTCTGGCGAATTGGGCGGGCATTCGCACGGTAGCGACTATTCACGGTCTTGACTGGCAGCGTGCCAAATGGGGCAAGTTCGCTTCCACATATCTCAAGTTCGGAGAACGTACCGCAGCGAAATGCGCGGATGAAATCATAGTGCTCAGCGAAAGCATGCGGCAGTATTTTCAAGAAAAATATGGTCGCAGCACACATTTCATTCCCAATGGCATCGAATATGGTGAGCCGGTTTCGGCGCAGGAAATTACCGAAAAATATGGTCTTCACAAGAACGACTATGTACTGTTTCTCGGGCGTATTGTTCCCGAGAAAGGCGTGCATTACCTTATCGAGGCGTTCAGCAAGCTGAATACGAACAAAAAGCTTGTCATCGCTGGAGGCGCTTCCGACTCCAACGAGTATTACCAGCATATTCAGCAGATGGCTAATCAGGATTCTCGTGTTATTTTGACCGGATTCATACAAGGGCAGGCGCTCAAAGAGCTCTATAGCAATGCTTATATTTATGTGCTCCCAAGCGACTTGGAGGGCATGCCGATGAGTCTGCTGGAAGCCATGAGTTACGGTAACTGCTGCCTTACGTCCGACATTCCGGAATGTGCGGAGGTAGTGGAAGGGCACGCAGCGACATTCCAGCATGGTTCTGTTGAATCCCTGCGGGAAAAACTTCAGGAATTGCTCGAAAACGATGATCTTGTACAACGTTACAAGGCAAATGCCGCAGATTACATCGTTGGTAAATATAACTGGGATGACGTCACCGATCAGACACTGAACCTGTATGGGGGAGAGTGAGCATGCGAATTCTCCTAGTGAACAAATATTTCTATCGTAAAGGTGGTGCGGAAACCTATTTCTTCGCGTTAGCTGAAGGATTACGCGCGCTCGGTCATGAGGTTGCATTCTTTTCCATGCAGCATCCGAATAACGAGTCAAGTTATTGGAGTAAATATTTTGTTTCCGAAAAGGATTATGTGGGGGATATTTCCGCTTTCAAGAAAGTTCAGGAAGCTTCCACACTGATTTACTCTTTTGAAGCGAGACGCAAGTTCGAAGCTTTGCTGGAGGAATTCAAGCCAGATGTGATCCACATGAACAATGTGCATCGCCAGCTGACGCTCTCGATTCTTGATGCACCGTATTTGAAGAAACATCATGTGCCGGTGGTGTATACGGCGCATGATTATATTCTTGTTTGCCCCGCATACACTATGGTCAACGGGCATGGAGAAGTGTGCGACGCTTGCTTGGATAAACATTTCATGCATGCTGTGAAGAACGCTTGCGTGAAAGGATCCCGTGTCAAAAGTGCTTTGGCGACCATGGAAGCAGAGTTCCTGAAACTGCACCACAGTTACGACAAGATCGATTTGATTATTGCTCCGTCTGAGTTCATGAAAAGCAAGCTTGAAGAAGGCGGTTTTGCTGGCAAAGTGGTTGCTTTACAGAATTTCCTGACCGATTCACAGATGGAAATGGCTCGTAAGGTTGCGAATACGCATAAATTCGAGGATGCTGTTGACGGGAAACGACCATACTTCCTGTTCTTCGGGCGACTTTCCAAAGAAAAAGGAATCCTGACGCTGGTTCGAGCCTTTTTGAAGGCTACTGGGCTGACGGCTCCTTATGATTCCACTGAAAGTGAAGGTGCTGTGCGCCGCACGGCCGAAAGTTCTGAGGTTGCGAACGATAAAACCTTCCTTCCTTCCAACTGGGATCTCCATATTGTTGGCGATGGGCCAGGGCGTTCTGAGATAGAGCGTCTTGTCGCCGATGCAGGATCCGAAGCCGCTTCACGTATTCAGCTTCTAGGCTACAAGTCTGGTGAGGATTTGCAGCGCGAGGTTGGTAACGCCAGGTTTAGCGTGCTGAGTTCCGAATGGCGTGAAAACATGCCCTATTCTGGACTGGAATCACTCGCCGCTAAAACTCCAGTAATCGGAGCTCGGATTGGCGGTATCCCCGAGTTGGTGGTTGAAGGTGAAACTGGGTTCGCCTTCGAATCCGGGAATGTAAGTGATTTAACTGACGCTCTTATTAAGGCCTCGCACGCGGGCGGGAATGATTATCAAATCATGCAACAAGCCTGCACCAAATACGTGAATGAGCGTTGTGAACAATCACAATACGTTCGACAACTTGAAGATTCTTACAGGAGGATTGCACGTGGCGAATAGGCATAATAGTTTGGAGCGCATTGTTCACCGTGCGTCTGAAGAAATACATGCTTCACGAATGATAGCGAAAGAAACCTCTTTCAGTGAGGGGATAAATGCATTCCGTGCGAAGCTTGACATTCAAGTGATGAACCATAACGGATATCAAGAATCCGATGCGGTTAAAGCTCGTCTGTTGCGTAAGCATGAAGCTGTACTGCGATATTTGGAGAGTCGTTTTGGCGATTATTACGCCTCCTATGACTATGATGCGCCCCTACCCCCTATTGCCTCTGATAGGAGCAATAAGATTTGGATGTGCTGGTGGCAGGGACTGGATTCCGCTCCTGAAATTGTAAAGGCATGTGTGGAATCGGTTCGACGTAATGCTGGGGGACGCGAGGTAATTATTATTACGGATAAGAACGTCTCAAACTATGTAAAATTCCCTTCGTGGATTATCAAAAAGATAGATGCAGGGATAATTACTAGAACAAATCTTTCGGATTTGCTGAGATTGAGCTTGCTGGCTTCATATGGTGGAATGTGGCTTGATTCCACCTTCTATTGCGTTGGTTCGCTTGACAAAAGCCTATACAATGGTCCGATTTTCTCGATTAAGAGGCCAGATTATCTGCATGCTTCTGTTGCCGGCGGCATGTTTGCAGGCTATTCGCTGGGTTGTGATGACGATCATAGACGCGCGTTCGCTACGATTCGAGATTTTTTCCTTGAATATTGGCGAAGAAATGATTTTATGGTCGATTATCTTTTGGTGGACTACTTGACTGTTCTCGCTCAGCGTCACGATCCATGGATTGCCGAAGCTTTTAATGAAATTCAGCCAAATAATCCGGACTGTGATGAGCTATTTAAAATTCTTGACCAGCCTTATGACGAGGATATGTGGAAAAGACTCTCAGCTCATACTGATTTGTTCAAGCTTACATGGAAACAAGATTTTCCTGTCGAGCATGATGGAGAAAAAACATTTTATGGAATGTTGGAAGGCATAGGAGATTAATGATATGCCCATCCTTTCAGTTGTCATACCCTGTTATAACGCCTCGTCGACAATCGAAGAGTGCGTTCTGTCGGTCATGGATCAATCGTTAACTGATTTGGAAATAATTGTAGTTGATGATGGATCTACAGATGATTCTTTAGCTATTTGTCGCAGTTTATCCGAGGAAGATGACCGGATTTCCGTTTATACAAAGGAAAATGCTGGACAAGGCATTGCTCGAAATTTTGGCATGTCGCATGCAACAGGGGAATACATAGCTTTTGTTGATGCTGATGATACGTGCAATGTTGAGATGTACAGGGTATTGATTGGTTCAGCTAAAGAATTCGACGCAGATCTCGTTTTCTCGGGGTATAGAGATATTAAAGACGGGGAAGTGGTAGAAGAACATCCAAACATGCGAGAAGTACTCCAAGGCGATGTTGCTATTCGACAACACATGGCCGATCTTATAGCTTCTTCTACGGGGGATGTTGGTTCGCGTTGTGTCGCGGTCTGGGATGGCATATTTAGACTATCCCTGCTAAGAAAAAATGGTATCGAATTCCCTTCGGAAAGAACTGTTTATTCCGAAGATCTTGTATTCAAGCTAAGAGCACTGGAATCGTCCAATATAGTATCTTTCCTTCCGAATAGTTATTATGAATACCATATAAGCGAATCTTCGTATTCAAAATGTGTTGATGTACATGTTATTGACAAGCTTGTCTCAATGTATAGAATGATTGAGTGCGAATTTTCGGAAACGCTCGATGGATTTTGTTTCTCATCAAGAAACGCGTCGAGGCTGTTTGCTTCGTTCCGTTTTGCTTTGCGCAGCGCACCGTTGGATAAAGGTCGTTTGCCGTTTTTCAGAGCGGTTGTCTCAAATCAGAATCTGCGTAATTGTTTAGCTTTATTCAAGCCGAATTCTTCCTTGGATAAGCTTATATATAAAACATTTATGAAGAAAAAATATATTGTTCTATCTTTCCTATTTTTATGTTTCCAGCTGAAAGGGTATTTAAAATGAAAATTGGTGTCATCACGTTTCACCGCGCTATCAACTACGGTGCTGCACTGCAGACTTACGCACTGCAGAGGGCTATATCTGACCTTGGCTTTGATACCGAGGTAATTGATTACCGGTGTGAGCATATGGAAAATCTGTATAAATTGATTGGCGGTTTCAAGCAGAAAACATTTAAGCAGAATATCAGAGGGTTTATTAATCTTATTCCGTCTTGGAAGAAGATGAATAGTTTCCGCTCTATGATTGCCAGTCATACTAAATTAAGTCCTGTTGCGTATGATTCACAGTCCATCACTACAGCAAATCAACGCTATGATGTATTCATCACCGGAAGTGATCAAGTCTTTAACTACGCTTGTTCAGATTTCGATAAGAATTATTTTCTTTCGTTTGTAAAAGATCCGAGGAAAATAAATTCTTATGCAGCATCTTTCGGAATTAGTGAAATTCCTCAAGAGTACAAGAGTGAATACATGAGGTTGCTTAATAGATTTAATCATCTCTCGGTCCGAGAGGAATCTGGGCGCCGTATCGTTCGTGAATTGACAGGAAAAGATTGCGCATTACATGTTGACCCGGTTTTCCTTTTGGATGCTGCTGAATGGTCGAAGCTCGCGAAAGATCCCGGTATTGATAATTACATTCTTATTTATCGCTTGAATAAATCAAATATTATTGATAATTTTGCCAGAGAGTTGGCAAAGAAGACAGGGAAGAAAGTTATCAATATTGGTCAGGATTTGATTGATAAAGTCAAAAATCCGGATTTTGGAGGTGATCTCAGCACTTCCGTTGAAGAATTCCTTGGTCTATTCAAGCATGCCGATTACGTTGTGACTAATTCTTTCCATGGTACGGCATTTTCTGTAATCTTCAATCGCAAGCTATATGTGGAGACGAAACAGAAAGATTTCAAGAAGAACGATAGAGCAGAGAATTTACTTAAGCTGACTGGTCTCACAGATTCGATTATTGAGACTTTGGATGATTGTAATCTTGACATCGTTCGTGATTTTGAGCATGCGCAGTCCGTACTTTCTAGCGAGAGGGAGTCTGCCTTAGATTATCTCCGGGGAATTTGTTCCAATGAATAGTCTGATATATAAGTTAAGAATATGGCTGAGAACAACTCCAATTGAAAATTACTTTATTCCAAGCATATTACTTATATTAGTTTTTTCTACTGATAATAAACTGATATTTATCACGAGACAATTAGCTAATGTTCTTACAGTTGCTATCTTCTGTTTCGTGTTGATGTCGAAAAGAAAGTGTAGTTTATCTTCTGTTGTAGAGAAAATTTATACGGTTTTTTTCTTACTTATCTGCATAAGTTTTCTCTACACAGATGATCGCTTAACTTATACTAAGTATTTTCCTTACGTCCTTGCTGTCTTTTCTTTGACGCTTTTTAAATTTGATAGCACCTTTTTTAGTTGTCTCATTAAGCAGTTCGAGTTTCTGTTCTGGATATTTATCTTTTCGATGTATCTAGAGCTATTGGCTCCTAATTTGTTTGCCTCACTTTTCGGTTTTCTCGATCTTGGAAGTAGTCGATCTGCGGTTTCAGTTAACACTGGTGGTGCTATTTCGGGACTAGCTTATGAAAAAGGTTATGCAGCGTTTCTATGCAACATGGGACTAGGTGTGCTTTTTGCAAAGCTTTTTGTCAGAGGCTTTACCCTAACTAGATTGTTCCAAATCGTTGGTGTCTTTGCTGCATTAATGATGACGGGTAAAAGAACTTTGTTTCTTATTCCCGTAATGGGGCTTATCGTATTTGCATTATTCTTCTCCAAGAAGCACAAAATTTCAATTGCTCTTGGTCTATCCTTTGTACTCGTTGCGTCATTGACAATAGCTGATTCGCTTATTCCTCAAGTATCTCTAGTGCTTGACAGGTTGTTTGCAGATAACGGCGATCCCTTGAGCGGTAGACAGGTTATTTGGACATATGCCATGCAGATGTTTGAAGCATCTCCACTTATCGGTAGAGGATTCCTTTCATTTAATGCTTACATAAATGCTCAAGGCTTCCGTTATTATGGGGTGCTTTGGAGCTATCAAGCCCATAACGTTTATCTACAGCTTCTTGCTGAGCTTGGTATTGCTGGCCTTTTGTTATTCGTTGTCTTGCTTTCCACACTTGTTTATGGTCTAATTCGCAGTTTTTTAAGTTGGAAAGATATGCAAGGCCTGGAACCTGTCATTCTTCTTACTGCAGTATATTGGATCATTCTTATAGCCGTATACAGCTTAACCGGCAATACCATCTACTATTCGTGTCAATTTGTGGTGCTCGGCATTTGTATAGCTATATATCAGACTTTCAATAAGAAAGCGTTGCAGAAAAATGGAACCACTTGTTAGTATTATTACCCCAGCTTTTAACGCCTCTAGGTATCTTGTTTCTTTCTTTGAATCTGTATTGAATCAGGATTACTCCAACTATGAATTGATCTTCATAAACGATGGTTCAACTGATGATACAGCGCAAATTGCGCTACGATACAAAAAAAGTTTTGAAGAAAAGGGACATCGATTCGTTTATCTTGCAAAAGAAAATGGCGGACAGGCTGCTGCCCTTAATACTGGTTTCCCATATATGAAAGGCAAGTACTTTATCTGGCCCGATTCAGATGATACTTTATGCTCCGATAACCTGTCAGCCAAAGTTGATTTTATGGAAGAGAATCCGAGTATTGATCTTGGTATCGCATGGGCAAAACATGTGGATGAGAACGGCAGTGATTTAGGCATTCTAAAAAGAATACCTGTGGAAAATGATGATTTGTTCCGTGATTTACTTGTCAGTAATAACGTACAGTTCTGTCCAGGTATCTATATTATCAGAACTTCCACTTTTAAAAAGTGTTATCCTAACTTACATATTGATGAGAGCCGCGCTGGACAAAATTATCAGCTTCTTCTTCCTATAGCGTATAGATATAATTACGCTTATATTAATAAAGTTCTATACACATATATTCTGCATCCTACTAGTCATTCAAATTCTAAACAGCATGATGAACAAGTTCAGTTGGAACGTTTTGAGAGACAAGAACGTCTTTTGTTGAGACTGATAGATCATATATGTATACAAGACGATAAAGCTGAAATGAGCACTTTGGTCAGGCAGCATTTTCAAGGCATTTATCTGAGAATTGCCAACGAACATATTGATAGAAGAAAAGCTGCGGACTCCATTTATTCGTTATGCCGCATGCGTTGTGTGAGTTACAAGGATATCATCTACGCGTTTGCAACTTTTGTTGGGATTAAGCTTAAGTAAGGGGTGAGCGTTTTGGGAAGAACAAGCAAATTTGTTCTCAATGCGGTATCGACTGCGCTTCTTCAAGTAGTAACTATGGTAGCAGGGTTTATTACACCCCGTTTCCTGTTAGTCGCTTATGGGTCAGATATTAATGGTCTTATTTCATCCATTAATCAGTTCATTGTTTACTTTAATCTTGTAGAGGCCGGGCTGTCAAGTGCTGCTGTTTATTCATTATATAAACCAATAGCTGAGCACGATTATAACCAGATCAATCGTGTTGTTGTTGCTGCGCGGAATTTCTATGTCAAGTCTGGCTTTATCTTTGTCGGCCTTGTTTTTCTGCTTGCCTTTGTGTACCCTTGGATAACGCATACAGAGGTACTGGACAAAGGAACGGTTTTTTGTCTGGTCCTTGTACTCGGAGTAAATGGAGCTCTCGAATTTTTCACTCTGGCAAAATATAGAGCTTTATTGACGGCGGATCAAAAAACTTATGTAATCTCCACAGCATCAATTGTTTATACAATCCTTAATACTCTCATTGTTGTTGTTCTATCGACTTTGAGAGTCGACATATTGCTCCTTCGAATCGTCGCCCTAATTTCCATATTTGCTAGAAGTTTAATCTTATATCTCTATATAAAGATACACTATAAGTTTATTGATTATAAAGTAGTACCAGATAACTCCGCCATGGATAAGCGTTGGAGTGCATTGTACCTGCAGGTTGTGCAGACTGTCCAAAATGCTTCTCCTGCTGTATTGACTACGTTATTCTCTACACTGAAGATGGTCAGTGTTTATTCTGTCTATAATATGGTGCTCGCTGGAATCAATGGTGTAATGTCGGTGTTTTCTACTGGAGTATCTGCTGGCTTCGGAGAACTCTTAGTGAAAAAAGACATGAAAGCGTTCGATAAAGCATATAAAGACTTTGAATACCTATATTATATGGCGATGAGCATAGTATACGGTGTTACGATGGCAACAATTCTTCCATTTATTCAGGTGTATACAAAAGGTGTTAATGATGTTCAGTACGTGAATATTGTTTTTGCTGTGCTGTTCGTCCTCAATGGGGTTCTTTATAATTTAAAAACACCTCAAGGAATGCTAGTGATTGCAGCTGGTCTCTACAAGGAAACACGGATTCAGAGCACCATTCAGGCGAGTATTCTGGTTGTTGGCGGTGTTATCCTCGGCTATTCATTTGGTCTTACGGGTGTTCTGGTTGCCTCTTGCTTGTCTAATTTCTATAGATGTGTTGATTTGCTTTTCTTCATTCCGAAGAATGTTACGCATCTTCCGATTCTTCCTTCATTACGGCGAATGGTGGAGACGCTGGTGGTCATTATTCTAATATGTGCCGCTTCATGGCTCTGCCTTCCGTTCCGTCCGAACACTTTGATGACTTGGGTGGGTTATGCTTTCTGCAATCTTGTGTTGGCGGTTCTGTTGGTGACGCTGTTCCATGTTCTCTTTGAACGATCAAATATTCATATTGTTGTTGACAGGGTTCGTTCGATTTTTAAGAGAAAATAATACATGGATTAGTAAAGCATATTTTATGAATATATTCCCAATTAATAGCTGTCTCGCTTCCTTGTTATAGCATGATTAACGAATGCTGAGGGTGTGAATTTCAGTTTGATGATAATATGGGCATATATTCTTAATTGAAGGGAAAGGATACTCAGATGAATATTAAAGATAAAGTTAAAAAAATAACTCCAAATTTTTTATTGGAGAGAAAACAATGGCTGCGTTTAAAGCGTGAGTCGTTTGATCAACTGAAACGTTTCTATAATGCCATTACGAATGATGGCAATAAAAATGTAAATCATTGCATCGCCAAGGTAACGTTCTACAGTCATCAAATCGAAAAAGGATTAAGCCATAGTGATTTCCGCTATGGATTTGGAAAGTCAGCTTTAATGAATCTTTCCTCAGCCTTAAAAGATTTGAAGCGATGTGATTCTAACTACCCTGAATGTGCGGCTTATCAGAGTGCTGTATCGGCATTACAAGAATACCGCTACAGGCATGAAAATGCTGGTTATCAAATAGATGATATGATTGCGCTTTTCCCCTCGGACATTTGGAATGACGCTTCTGCATCAACTTCTGTTAATGGTGGAAGTGTCCCGGTTAAAGCCATATTGAAAGATGGGAATGCAACCATTCCCTTTGAGAACCTGTTCCTAAACCGTAGGTCAGTACGTGAATTTTCTGATAGTCCTCTCACTGAAACCGAGATTCAACATGTGGTTGAAGTGGCTACGAAAGCGCCGTCGGTCTGTAACCGTCAGCCGGTTCGCGTGTACGCGATTACAAATAAATCTATAATTGAGAAAGCGTTGAAGCTGCAAGGAGGCTTTAATGGGTATAAGGTTCCCCCGGCTTTGTTCTTGATTACAGCTGACAATGAAGCTTTTCTTTCGATAAGTGAACACAATGAAGGTTTTGTTGACGGTGGTCTTTTCTCCATGGCCTTACTCATGGCTATGGAGGCTAATAAAATCGCTGCATGTCCTCTAAACACCATGTTCTCAAAACAGATTGATCAACAGACACGCAATATAATCGGAGTTCCTGAAAATGAGTTTTTGATTATGTATATTGCGGCCGGACATTTTCCTGATGAAACACATACATGTATTTCTAAACGATATCCTGTTCAGGATATTCTTACTATCGTCAAATAGTGTATTTTGAAATACAGTACAAGGTTCATTTCTATGCTTCATAACAGTTCATCTCCAGAATTGTGATAATTAAGTACTGTCTACTACTTATTTTTTTGCGTGATTGGCATGTCGAAGAGAAAGGTTAACAAATGACCGGAGTCAAAAATGATGAGCTCCATACTATCGAACGTGTGATATCGTCTCCTGACGCGGATGCAATTGGAGGCGCGGCCACATACTGCGTAGGATGCGGTTCATGTGCAGTAATAGATCCGGCATTTCGCATTGCAAAAAATGCAGATGGTTGCTATCGAGCCAGTGTTGTCGGCGAGCCTCGTGATTGGACTGCGGCGGAGCGTGTTTGCCCATTCGCGTCCTCGGTAGACGAAAACCAGCTCGGGGAGGAGCTGTTTAGCAAACAGTCTGGCGTTAAGTATGACCAGCATCTAGGTTATTACCTGAGTGCTTATGCCGGATACGTGGCTGTCGACGGTTGGCGTTCCCGGGGTACTTCCGGTGGCATGATCAGTTGGCTGGCTGCTAAAATGCTTCAGGACGGGCTTGTAGATGCGGTCATTCACGCCAAGGATGGTCCTGATCCTAAGAATATGTACACTATCCAGATTTCCCGTACTGTTGATGAGATTAAAGCGGGTGCAAAAGCGAAGTATTATCCTATTGAACTCAGCGAGGCCATTAAACAGGTACGTGAGCACGAAGGGCGTTACTTGTTTATCGGCCTTCCGTGCTTTGTCAAGGCCGTACGGCTTTTACGTCGTGAAGATCCTGTGCTAATGAAGCGCATTCCCTATTGCATCGGCTTGATATGCGGACATTTGAAATCTGATTTCTTTGGCCAAGCCGAAGCGTGGGAATCGGGCGTGCCCCTTGACAAGATTGCACGTGTGGACTTCCGACACAAGACTCCCGGCACACGTGCCTCGGATTATGCAATTGAGGTACGTCGTACGGATAAGGATGAACCTATTGTTAAGCGCATTGCTGAATTGTCTACCGCGAACTGGGGGCTTGGCTATTTCAAATACAATGCGTGTGATTACTGCGATGATGTGCTTGCCGAGACCGCTGACGCGACTTTCGGAGATGCATGGATTCCTAAATATGTGTCGGATGACAAAGGTTGTAATGTTATCATTATCCGGAATCAAGCCATTCAGGATTTGTTTAACCGGTATAGGAATGAGCTTGTCCTGCATGATTCGGATGCGACGGAAGTCTATCAATCACAGTCCAGCGGATTCCGCCATCGCCGCCAAGGTTTAGCTGAGCGTCTGTACATCCACCAACAGCGCGGCGAATGGACGCCTACCAAACGTATTAAGCCGTCCCTTGATGGAATTCCTGAACGACGTCAGCGGGTTTACGCAATGCGCACCACATTGAAAAATGAAAGTTTTGTAGCGTTCCATGAGGCCGTCAAAGCCGGGGATTTCGCCGTGTTCAACAAGCATATGAAACCCCTTGAACGTAAGTACTGGCGCGTTAGCATCCCCTTCAAAAAGCGTATGATGAACCTCGTCAGACGTGTCATTAATAAGCTCAGGCGCATCATCAAAAAGCTCAGGCGCATCATCAAAAAGCTTTGATTATCGCTTTCAAGGAATTCTGTCACTCCAATACTGGTGGCCGAAATGAATCTGCATCTGTAAAGATAACAAACTGGTGCTGAGGCTGCATGGCTATTTCCCAGAAAACGTCTGCAGCCTCCTATCACGAGGTTGTCTGGTGTGGACGTTGGTAGTGCCCGCGCCCTTTCTTCTATTTCCCCGTAGACTTTCTTGAACTTGTTGCTCAACGTCTGCGAGCGGATGCCCTCGCATACATTCGGGCACTACCTTCGTTTTGTCTCGGCTGGACAATCAGCATTTCGCTATCATCGATGTGAGTAGGGGTCTTGACAGAAGAGGGGTCAAGACCCCTGTATTGTTTATTACCAAAAGTGTGATTACGATTATGCCTTAAATGAGATGCTTCGTTTCCACAGCAGGTCGAACCAGTGCCTGCGTCGCCGGTCGATAGTAAAGGCGAATAGTGCTTGACGAGCGAAATCAATCAGGATACAGACCGCGTAAATCGTGAGCAGTATGCCGAGGATTTGCAGGATTGCCAATGGCTGCTGGTACAGGTTCTGCAGATTGAACAACTTGATCCAGAGCAGTTTCTCGGATGCGGTGTAATCGGTGATGAGGTATATGTCGAACGCGGATTGCGCGATTCGGTTGATGAAGCGGTTGTGGAAGGTGACGCGGTCGAACAGCAAGAACATGCCGAAACCCACCATGACGACGGGTAGCTTCCAAGCGCCGGTGATGTATATTCCCATGTCGTGCCCGAGCAGCGACAATGTTATGGAGGCGCAGGTGTACAACAGAAAAAAAACCGAGTCCGATGCCGGTCGTCAGCCAGACCTGTCTGGTGGTGAACGGTTCTATATACCACTTGTAGGCGGAGATTAGGCTGAATAGGTAGATGAATCCGAAGAAACCATCATTAATTTTTATCATTCCGGGGATGAAGCTGGTCAATCCCCATATGACCAGTACGGTCGCGGCCAGCGAGAAGTGGCATTCGCGGCCAAGCGCCTTCAATTCCTCGGCCAGGAAGGGGAGCGGCGCTAGGAAAATGGCGTAGGCGGTGGCGTACCACCACACGCCCATGCTCAACGGCATGACGCTCTTCATCATGAGTTTCATGCTGAGGTCGGCCCGTCAAACATGAGATAGAACGCCACGAATGCGAGGCTCCAGAACAACAGCTCGCGCTCCATGATCCACACGCGTTTCAGGTTGGATTTGATGGTCTGTTCCCTGTCGAGGAAGAACCATGCGGAGATGGAGAAGAAGATGACCACGCCGACCTTGCCGCCGCCGGCCATGACGAGCTGGAAGAAGATCCGCTCCGGTCCCAGGGGGAGTTTCAGTACATCGTAGCCGTTATGGACGATGAAGTGATGGGCGAGGATCATGAACATCGCGATGATGCGCAACGTTTCGATGCTGGAATTCCTGCCCCCCCCCCATTTGAAATTCTGGAGTGTGCCAGTGCGCTGTGTTTAGCGCTTACGCGGTTGTCTTTCTCCGCGTCCTGTTTTTCTCTCATAATTCTCTGTATCGGGCATAACCCAGAAAACTGATGCAAGACGGATTGTCATCGTTTGTTGTGGCTATATCATGCCATAGCTGTGCGCGAGTTTCTGCATACTAGAAATCCGTGTGACCATTCATCTGATCGCACGGATTTTTTAATGCCTGAATCGTAATGCGGTGCTGTTTCCGTATCTTACGAAGGCGTCACTATAGGGATTCTGCAGAGGATAGGACTTTCTCGACGATGAGATTATCTAAAAGTCCTTCTGCATACCGTATGGGCTGTTGTGTGTCCTTGTGATAGCGCACGATGACTCTGCCGTAGAATTTGCGGTATTCGGTCAGCTCCTCTCCCTCGTAGCCGACATAGTGGGGGTCGTCGTCTTTGCTCTTTTCCTTTGGACATTCCAATGGGTTCCCGATACGCTTGAGACATGTGAGCCCCCAGAGGTCGTTGTTTTCTGGAAGACGTACCAGGCCGATCACGTTCTCCCCCTTGTGCAGGTGCTCCGCATCTTTCCCGTTGTCGTTCCTTTTTCGGGACAGAAGCCAATCGGTGTTGAGCTCATCGGGTTTTCTCCTGAACACCTTGATGGGTTCGGTGCCATTGTAGTTGGTCATGAAACGGATTTTCGTCCTGCTGATCTCCTCGTCAGTGAGGTGGAGCAGATCATTTAATTTAATATCTTCACTCGTATCTACATGATAGCTCGTGAGGGCGGGTAGTGTCCGAAAAGTTGCGCACTTTGGATCATGGCCGTCCATGGCGCGATGATCAGTTCGCTTCCACGAGGTTGTCATCGAGCTGGGACATGTTCAGGTAGCGGCGGACGCCCATTCCCTGTGGGTGGGCGGCGTCTTCGAGAGCACGTTGCGCATGAAATGCACCATGCGCCGCCGGTAGCGTTCGATCACCGCGGACTCGAACAGGGTGCCCTTGAGTTTCGGCACTTTCAGCTCGAGCCTGCCGACCTTGGCGGTGAGCTTGCGTTCGTAGTGGCCGGCCCTGTACGCCTTCCGCTCCCGGTGCGCTCGTACTTGGCGGCGTTGGTGATCTCGTCGGCCTGAAGCGTCGGGCATCGCGTTGAGGATCTGCGCCATCTTTTCGGTGATCAGCCGGTCGAGCCTGGTCCCGGGCAGGTTCTGGTCGATCCGTATGATGTTCGAGGGTCTTGGTTCCGTCTCCTGGCTTCCAATCGCGGTTTTTGTTTTGGCGAATGAAAATCGTACACAGGACGCGGGCCATGCCCTCTTACGTCAGGGCCGGAATCCGAAAGTGCGTAAGAATTCGGGCGTTATCGAAAATCCCAAACGACTATTCGACGTATTTTGTAGCTATCCCTTGACGTATGATTTTGCGGCAACAATATGTGGTTTCCTTATCCTTGTCGACAGCCCTAGCGTGCGGAATGCTGCCAAACTGAAAATGAAGGATTTCTTACAGCGTCTGACAAATGCATTATTGAATGCTACCTTTGTGTTTTTGAGAGAAGGACTGGTATAATACACATCTTTTCGAAAGCAAGCTTCATATATCTGAACATAGAAATTTCCATGACAGAGGAGGGGCATGAAGTCAATACAAGTAGCGAATGCTTTCATTCTTCGCCATGGCTCTGATATCGACATTACGAATCTTGTGCTGAACAAGCTCGTTTATTTCGCGCAAGTCGAATCTCTGCGCGAAACCGGGAAACCATTGTTCGAAGACAAGATTGAAGCGTGGCCTTACGGTCCGGTTGAGAGGAACGTTTATTTCACTTTCCAAAAATACGGACGCAACAGGATTCTCAAGCCCGAGGGCGAAACCGCAAAGGATGAACAGGCCTTATCCGTCGTAGATGGGACGGCAAAGAAATATGGTTTTCTGACGGCATTCGATCTTGTGAGATTCTCCCATCGAAAGAACTCCGCTTGGAAGAATGTCTACAGGGAAGGAGAAAACGTCGAAATCACCAACGATGCCATTCTCGCATCCGACGACGGTCTGACCTTCCCCAAAAACACTCTTGCATCTAGTTTGGATGAAGTAAATGCAAAATGGCAGAACACCTTCAGGATTCTGCGCAATGCCTGAGCAATACACTGACGAGTGGTGGCATATCCAAGCGCCGCCACTCGTTTTTCCATCTGATGATTTCGCAGAAGCAATGACACAAGCAATCGTCCGAGTACACAGGAAGCAACTTGACGACATCGGCGGATTTACCGTGGAAAGAGCCAATGACGCCGGTTTCGTAAGTGGCGTTGTGGATTCGACCTTTCTGCCGGTATTCGGTCAATCGTCGAAAGAACGATTCGAAGATTTGTTTCGACAAATGGCGCATCTTACCTTTCACCTAGCCAAAAATCATTATTTCGCTGATGGCAACAAGCGCACCGCAATGGCCATATCCTTGGCCATCCTGAAAATGGAAAGAATTGATTTGGATATCGATGATGATCCAGAGCCAAAACGAAATACCCTATATAAACTCATTTCCAGACTGGTGACAGAAGAAATCACGGAAGAACAATTTGCCGCAAGCCTGAGGAGAAGTGGACGTTTAATCGATGAATAATGACGGGTTGCCGCCTGTCCGCTACAGCGCAAGGTCGACCGGCCCATGCGAGTGCTCGGCTACCGCACGCCCGCCGAGCCATTCGCCGACGAATCGCCAGACCTACAAGCCTGACGAAAGCGTTGCGCTTACAAATGAACAACGGGTGGCATCCATACATCATGATGAACGAGTAAGGTTGACGGGGAGGGGAACCACATGAACCAAGCATGCGTATACAACGACACCATCGACGTGGGCAACCATCATGGCCGACCGCAATACCGGCCGTTCCTGCGATTTCTGACAACGCAGGAACGCAACGTCATTTGGCTGCTGCTGGCCATCGCTTTTCTTCCGGTGGACGGCACCACGCTCGGCCTGTACGCACCGTTCTGGTCGCCAATCAGTCCGGCGCTGTTCGCCGCGTACTGCCTATGCAATTGGCGGCAACTGCGCATCGTGGTCAACCGATACTTGCCAATGTTCCTCCTGCCGGTGGCCTGCATAATCCTGTCCATTCCGGGATGGCTGAAATTCGGCATCCATCTCAACGCCGCGTTCATGAGCATCACCGGCTTATTGGGCGTGCTCGCCACTTTGGGTGCGATCGCCATTGCGTTCGGCATCAAACGCATCCCCTGGCGTACTCCATTGCGAATCCTTATCGCGGCCTATTGGGTTTCCTTCGCTGTGGGCGTTGTACAGTGGCTCTCCATCCACTTGCATTTCAAGCCGCTCATCAACTACTTCTCACACCTCATGTACCGGCAGTACATCAATGAAAGCTCGGTGTGGGGCGGTGGTCGCCCGCAATTCCTGTTCGCGGAGCCCAGCTATATCGGCATGCATCTGTTCGGCATATTGCTGCCGCTTATGTGGCTTATGCGTGGGCGCGACCGTATCTATGCCAAGCGGTTGCGCAACCTCATCGTTGTGTATGCGATTGGCTCTGTGCTGATGCAGGCCGGCACCCGGATCGTTCTTGATTCGGTGGTGGCATTGCTGGTTGCCATTATTGTGCATAATTCGTGGTGCGACAAGAAACAGCGCGTGCGTGGTATTGCGCAGCTGCTGGGTGCGGTTATGCTTGGTCTGCTGGGCGTGCTTGCCGATTCCCGACTATCTTCGATTGCGGAAAACGGTGCCGAAGGAGACGGATCGTTCTTCGCGCGAATCTACCAGAGTCTTGACCCGATATGCGGGCTTCTTGCCCATCCGTGGACGGTGCTTACCGGATATGGCTCCGGCAACATCATCAACGCGGTATGGGCCGGCGCGAAGCATGCGGAACGATTGTTGAATGGCCTGGGCATGAATGGAAGTGCTGCGGTGGGATTCGCGACTGGCATGAATGCGGACACCGTATGGACGATGTGTGCGTATACCAGCGTTGTCGCCGAATACGGATTGATCGGCCTGGTTCTGCTGGTCATCGCTTCCATAGTTTCCATGACGCGTGTCTTCGATACTGCATCTGCCGAGCATGGTGTTTGGGGCAAGACTGTTATCTGCTGGCTTGTCCTGATCGTGTACCTGTATATCCAGTGCGAGAACTACGCGTTCGCCGCGCTGCCATTGTTTATCTTCGCGGCAAGCAAGCTGCGCAAGTAACCATATTTGACGGGGTACGGATGTCTTCTTCTAGATAACTTACAGTTAGAGAAGCCGCTATCGCAAGTATTCTTTAACCTGTCCACAAGGCGGTTGGCATCAGCAATCATTTGGGTAGGTAATGTTCGACTGTTCAGTTTTTTGAGCCTTGCCGCTCTGGAGCTGCCATAAGCGAAATGAGACGTGTTTCGTTGCTTAGGGTGCAGTGGTCACGGCCTGTTCGGACCGCAGCTCCTCGATACTTATATGCAAGACGGCAGTCGATGGCCGTCTATGTTGGGTGAAGTGATCTGAAGTGATTACAAGCTGCGGATTTGCGAGCCGAACGGCCATAGCGCTAATTTGGCCATCTTGAACGATTGAATGCCGAACGGAATGCCAATGATGGTGACGCAGTTCAGCAGGCCGGCAAGTATGTAGCCAATCGCCATCCATACGCCAGCCAACACAAACCATACGATATTGGCCAGCACCGATCCCACACCTCCGCCATACACCACGGTTTTGCCGAACGGGGTCAGCGTGAGTCCCGCCATCTTGAACGCCTGAATGCCCAGCGGAATGCCCACAATGGTGACGCACAGCACCAGGCCGATAATCGCCCAACCGGCGGCGAGCAGCAGTCCACCCAAAATCAGCCACAGAATATTGCCAAGAAGTCGCATACGCACATGATACTGACATGCCGTGCCGATGCCGACAAGTGGCAACGGATAACAACAAAAGATACAAAAAGCAGCAAAGCCATGTGGGAAGGATGTATTTTGCCTCGCCATAAGCAAAAATGGTGAGGTAGATTTATCGAACCTTAATCGAACCGAATTTTAATACGGTTGCATTGCTTGGCGATGCCTCCGAATTATTGGTCACAACTTTTACTTTACTTTCCGAGGTGTTGCTGGCAGCAACGTCTTGAATGGATTTTTGCTGGCATTTAATTGATGCGGCTGCAAAAGCAATCGGTATTTTCTGGTTGAATTCTTTGAGTGTGGAGCGGCAGAAAACAAGATCTTTGATAAATGCCATGTAAAACTGCCCAACATCTGTTTGATCGAAAGCCCGCTACAAATCTGCCATACATAGCGCAGATAGACCGGTTGAAATGGGGATATTACGCGAAGTGATCTCGCGCGATTGCACGCTGCGGCCTACAGCAGAGGGGTGGCGCGTGGCTTGGCAGTTGATCCGCGTACTTGCAACTGCACGGGGAATGTCTCGAATGGTTCCTCGATGGGTTGTCCTTCGATGAGCGCCAGAGCCTTTTGCGCCGCATCGACGGCCATGTCGTATGGGCGCTGTCGAACGGTGGTTAGCTCAGCCTCCTTAGCGAAGGTGCTGTCGTCAAATCCGGTTACGGAAATATCTCCAGGCACGGAAAGGCCACTGCGTTGAAGGCGGAAGAACAATGGAATTGCCTGTGAGTCCTGATGGAAACACAATGCGGTGGGTGGGTTGTCTTGCGCCATGATTTCGGAAATTGCCGCATCTAGAATGCTGTCGCCTTTTTGCACTGCCAGTGTGCGGGCGGTCAGTCCGTCAACTGCATCGCAGGCTTCTTGGAATCCGGAAATACGGTTAAATGAGCTGAATCCCAATGTGGAGGAAAAGCTTTCATATAAATACAGCAGGTTACGATGTCCCAGCTTGGCGAGATGCCGAACGATGAGTTTGATGCCTTCTTTGTCGTTGATACCGACAGTTGCGTCGAATCCTTCGCTGGTGGTATTGATGCCGATAATCGGAATTTTTGCGGTTCCGAGACGTTTGACCTCGTCGGGGCTGATGCCAAATGAGGAAACGAATACGGCATCAGCGTTGTTGCGTACGGGAAGTTCCTCGAAGAATGCGTCGCGCGCTTCCGACCCCTCGATGGGGTAGATGACCAGATCGTACCCGGCGTCACGCAAAACATCGTTAAGTCCGGCAATGATTTCGGCGGTGAACCATTCGATGACGCCGCTGCCGACCAATAATGCTATGCGATAGGTTCTACCGGATTTAAGAATTCCTGCCGATCTGGAAACGCTGAAATTCAACGCATCGGCTGCGGCCTGCACTTTCAACCGTGTTGCCTCTGACACCTGTTCAGGGTGTGCGAAAGTGCGTGAGACTGTAGCGTTCGATACGCCTGCCTTCAGTGCCACATCGCCGATGCTCGCTTTCATGGTGCCTCCGAAAGTTTTTCACTGTTGGTTTCAGCCTACCATCATTGCCGTCCTCATGGCTACAGAGTTGAAAGATGAATGAAAAGGGTTGCGATACGACACGCCGTATGAAAAACAATGTGTGCACGCTCACAGCGGTGAGATGAAACGGGTTTCAAATGAAACCGTTTACATTTTAAAAAACCTTGAATTGCCAATATGAAACCCTTGTCGTATGCTATTGCTTGTCCGCAAGGGGCGGATGAAGGCTTACGAGGACGTAAGGAGAGATATGAAAATCAACAAAGGTATCGCAGTGGCAGTGGCGGCCTTGAGCATCGTCGGCTTGGCTGCGTGTGGAAACAGCAATGCCGCGTCCGGCACAACCGATACGAAAGCCGACAAAGGGCTTGACGTTATCGGCAACACCATCACCTACGACCCCAATCATCTCGTGAACGACGGCAAGCCAATCCAGCTCGAGTACTGGAGCTGGGGCAGCAAGGGCACGGATCCTGTCTACAAGATGATTGAGTCCTACACGAAGACGTATCCGAACGTCACCATCAAAACGGTGAATGTTTCATGGGATGATTATTGGACCAAGCTGCCGTTGGCTCTGAAAGGCAAAAACGGTCCGGCCGTTTTCAACATCCACAACTCTCACGATGCGTTGATTCGTCCATACGCAGCGGATTACGATATCGACACGAAGTCTCTGGAATCCGACTACTCCACCGCATCCGTACATGAAGATGAGAACGGTAAAGTCAAGTACATCGACTCCGTGATCAACACCGGCAACATCTACTACAACAAGACATTGTGGAGCGAAGCGGGCCTTACCGACGCCGACATTCCGACCACATGGGACGAATTCATCCAGGTCGCCCAAAAGCTCACCAAGACCGACGGCAGCAAGATGACGCAGGCCGGCTTCAACTTCAACGGCGATGCCTACAGCGCCATCTATCAAGGTCTGAACTATCAGAAGGGTGAACTGCTCTTCAGCGAAGATGGCAAGAAAGCCAACTACAACAACGATGTGACCAAAGAAAACATGCAGTTCCTCAAGGATTTGTATGACAAGTACAAGGTCGGATCTGTTGACTTCGGTAACGATTACACCCAAAGTTTCGGTAACGGCCAGTCTGCGATGATCTACGCTTGGGGCCACATGGAAGGCACGCTGAAAGAAAAGTATCCAGATATTGACTACGGTGTGTTCGCCACCCCAACTTTCTCCGAAGACACTCCGTTTGCATACGACCGTTACAACGGCGAATCTACTCCGGGCGTCAACAAGAACCAGAGCAAGGAACAGCAGGCCGTTGCCCAAGACTTCATCAAGTACCTGCTTGCCAACGATGATTACATTCGTGAAGCGGTATCCGAATTGAACTCCTTCCCAGCCAAGACCTCGCTGCAGAACGACAAGGACATTCTCTCCAAGCCGGTCATGACCGCCATCCAGCCACGCGTAGACCGACTGATCTGGCCGGGGCCGGCACCATCCACCGTTGAATCCAGCGGCACCACTGCTTTCCAGAACGTCTTCCAGAACGGCATGTCCATCGATAAAGCTCTCAAGAAGGCCCAGGATCAGATGGATACCGACATGAAGAGCTCTGACTTCACGTCAATGGAAAGCAAGTACGCTTACTTCGACGAACATAAGTAATACCGATATATCCTTTCCGATCCCTTTTCCAATCCGGGCAGTCGCGGTACGATTCTTCTTCCGCGCCGCGACTGCCTTTTATCTACGAGATACGTTCAATCTTCTTATTCGCTTCGATCCGGCATTCTGTATTGCGTAACAAAACGGTCGAATCGACTCACAGAGAGGCGAGATTCAATGAAAAACAAAAATGGTGAATCTCTGGTATCGAGAATTTTCACCCTACGCAACATGGCCGTTGCCTTCTTGGTGGTCTACTTCGCCATTTTCCTGGCCTACCCAATTTTTAAAGCCTTCGCGGGCAGTCTGCATAACTGGAATCCTCTGATCGGCACTTATGATTGGGCTGGGCTCGACAACTTCAAACAGATCCTCACAGACAAACTCTTCTGGACTTCCATGGGGAACACTGCGGTATTCGCAGGTGTTTCTACACTCTTCCGCATTGTGCTTGGTCTCGGTTTGGCCCTGCTGCTCAGCGCCAAACTCGTCAAATGCAAAGATACCCTCCGCGGTCTGTTCTACATGCCGACCATCACTCCGCTCGTGGCAGTCTCTTTCGTGTGGATGTGGATGTTCGACCCGCAGTTCGGCATGGTAAACAAAATCACAGGACTCGACATCAACTGGCTGCACGACACCAAATGGGCCATGCCGGCAGTCATCATCATGACCATTTGGAAGGATTTCGGCTACGCGACCGTTCTATATTTGGCCGGTCTCATGAATCTTCCTCGAGACGTGTACGAGGCGGCCGCCATCGACGGTGCCAACTCAGTGCAGATTTTCTTCAAAATCACCCTGCCGCTGCTTAAATCAACCACCTTGTTCATTGTCATCACGTCACTGATCAGCTACCTGCAGGCATACGTGCAGATTCTCGTCATGACCGAAGGCGGTCCGGGCACGTCAACCTACACCATCAGCTATCTCATCTTTGATCAGGCATTCCAGAAATACAACTTCGGCGTCGCGTCAGCTCAGGCAGTTGTGCTCTTCCTGTTCACTGGTGTGCTCACCCTCATCATGTTCAAGGTTTCTGGAGATTCGGAGGAACTGGCATGAAATCACGTAAAATTGGCGGCATCATTCTTACGATTCTGCTCTTCATCGCCGCCATCATCACCATTGTTCCATTTGTTTGGATGTTCATTTCATCATTCGCGCCAAATAGCGAAATCGTCAAAGTGACCGGAGGATTATTCCCTAAGCCATCCACGATTGACAATTATGTGAGCATCCAAGAAAAGTTCAATTTCTTGCGATTGTTCGCAAACTCGCTGATCGTAGCAGTACTGAAAACCGGTATTGCAATCTACACAAGTGCGGTGCTTGGTTACGTGTTCTCTAAAATGCGATTCCGTGGTCGCAACCTGCTTTTCGGCATCGTTATGAGCACCATGATGATTCCTTGGGCAGTGACCATCATTCCGCAATACGAAATGTTCACCAACTGGGGTCTGCAAGACACCTACACGTCGCTCGTGCTTCCTGGCATGATCAGCGCATTCGGTATCTTCCTGTTCCGCCAATCCATCTCGGGAATTTCTGACGAACTCATTGAAGCGGCGAAACTCGATGGCGCATCCGAAACCAGAATCTTCCATAGCATCATTCTGCCAATGAGCCATAACACCATCGCGGCGCTCGCCATCTTCACCTTCCTGTGGAATTGGGAAGACTACCTGTGGCCATTCTTGATGATTACCGACGAAAACAAGCAGCTGCTCGCTGTCGGTCTGAAGGCCTTCAACGGACAATACGGCACCGATTACGGCGGATTGTTCGCAGCGACTTCGTTGGCAATTGTTCCAGTGATCATTGTGTATATGATTTTCCAGAAGCAGTTCATTGCAGGTATTGCGACGGGCAGTGGCAAGTAAGGCAGGAGTAGTATGGCAAACAACGCATTAGATAACGCAACCGGCACGGTATTCGTCGACTATGTGCGCAAGGCACGTCCGAAAATGCGAGAATCGTCGGTTTTACAAGGGGACCATTGGAGGATTGGCATTCTAACGGAATCGCTGATCCGTTTCGAATGGTCTGATTCCGGCGAATTTGAGGACAATCTCACGCAAATGGTGGTCAACCGCGATTTTGGCGCCGATCCGCAATTCACGGTGACGCATCGCGACGGACTGCTCATTGTTGACACCCCCGCGCTGTATGTGACGTACGATGGCAAGCCATTTAGCAAAGAAGGCTTGAGCGTAGTCGTCAAGGGCGTGGCCGACACCCAGTTCAATACGTGGCATTACGGCGACGAACCGAAGCATAATCTTAAAGGCACCGCGCGCACGCTCGACGAGGCGAACGGCGAAATTCCTCTGGACGATGGTGTGATTTCGCGAGACGGATGGGCGGTGCTCGACGATTCCGCCGCGAACGTGATCGTGGAAGCATACGAAGTGAACGGCAAACCGAATCCGCTGGGGGCTTGGGTTATGCCACGCGATCACGCGGAAACCGACTTCTACTTCTTCGGCTATGGCCGCCGCTACACCGAAGCGGTGCAAGACTTCTACAAGCTGGCCGGACCAACGCCTCTGCTGCCGCGCTTCGCACTCGGCAACTGGTGGAGCCGCTACTACCGCTACACGCAAGACGAATACCTGCAGCTCATGGACCGGTTCAAGCGCGAAGGCATTCCATTCACCACATCCGTGATCGACATGGACTGGCACCGCGTGGACGATGTCGATCCGAAATACGGTTCCGGTTGGACCGGCTATTCGTGGGATAAGCAGCTGTTTCCCGATCATGAGGCGTTCTTGCGCGACTTGCACGAGCGCGGCCTGAAAGCCACGTTGAACGTGCATCCGCGAGACGGCGTGCGCGCGTTCGAAGACGACTATGAGGCGGTGGCCAAGCGCGTCGGCATTGATCCCGCAACCGAAGAGGCAGTGGAATTCGACCTCACGAATCCGGATTTCGTAAGCGCCTACTTCGACATGCATCATCGTATGGAAGCTGAAGGCGTTGACTTCTGGTGGCTCGACTGGCAGCAAGGCGGCGTGACCCGCCAGCCCGGACTTGACCCGCTGTGGGTGCTCAACCACTTGCACTACCTGGATTCCGGGCGCTACGAGACTTCTTCCGAACGCAATGTAAATGAGAACTGCGAATGCGAAAAGTGCGCCGAGCCGGGCGCTCGCGATGAGCATGAAATGCATGTCGAGCAATCCGAACGCAACGTGAGTTGCACGGAACGCAACAACCGTTGGCCGCTCACCTTCTCGCGGTATGCTGGCCCGGGTTCGCACCGCTATCCGGTCGGCTTCTCGGGAGACACCATTGTTACGTGGGAATCCTTGCAGTTCCAGCCGTATTTCACTGCTACCGCGTCGAATATCGGCTACGGATGGTGGAGTCACGATATTGGCGGTCATATGTGTGGCTATCGTAACGAGCATTTGGAAGCCCGTTGGTACCAGCTTGGCACGTTCAGCCCGATCAATCGCCTGCATTCCAGCAATTCGCAGTTCATGGGCAAGGAGCCGTGGAACTTCTCCGCGGAAGTGCGCGATTCCATGGTGGGTTCGCTGCGACTGCGCCATATGATGCTGCCGTACCTGTACACCATGAACTATCGCGCCGCGTTCGAGGGCATGCCATTGGTGGAGCCGATGTATTGGGCGGATCCGAACAATCCGCAGGCGTACGAGGTGCCGGATGAATTCCGTTTCGGCACTGAGCTGCTGGTTGCACCAATTGTTTCTGACAATGACGATTCCGCGCAGCTGGGTAGCACGGAAGCATGGCTGCCGCAAGGTGAATGGTATGACTTCTTCGATGGTCGCCGTTACGTTTCGGCAGGAGAGTCCGGGCGTCGTTTGGAAGTGTGGCGTGCGATCGACCGTATGCCGGTGTTTGCCAAGGCTGGCGGTATCGTGCCGTTGCAGCAGCTTGGCGAGGGCAATAAGGTGAATGATCTGGGCAATCCGGAGTCCCTGCAGGTGCTGGTGTTCCCCGGTGCGAACGGTTCGTTCACACTCAAGGAAGACGATGGTTCTGTGGCCTCTGCTGCTTCCGGTTCTGCATCTGCCGAGTCTTGCGATGGTCAAACTCATGTTGCCGATACGCGCATGAGCCTTGACTGGAAGAATACGGACAATGCCACGCAGTTCACCATCAGTCCGGTGGAAGGCTGTGCTGAAGCCATTCCGGCACAGCGTAACTGGGAGATTGTGTTCCGTGGAGTTGCACAGCCAGACACGCAGAACGTTCGTATCGAAATTGGCGGTAAAGCTTGCAATACTGCAGAAATTACATACGATCAGCAGACGTTGAGTCTGTCGGTCGTTGTGCGCGACGTGCCGTCTACTGCATGCTTGAACGTTACGATTGCAGACGGACTGCAGATTGCTGAGAATTCAGTCGAACAGGACGTGCTTGACGTGCTCTTGCATGCGCAAATGCCGTACATTTCCAAAGAGCATGCGATGCAGGCGATTCGTGAGCAAGGAGTGCGTGCGCTCGGGGCTCTGCGCACCTTCGATACCGCGCCCCGTTTCAGCAACGAGCTGTTTGTCACCTCCGGCATGCCCGATGCGGTGATCGGCGCCCTGGAGGAAATCCTCCTTCGCAGCTGATGCGAAGTTGCGAGCCAGCCGGCTGAAGGCAAAAAATTTGGGCATGGAAAAGGGGTTGCAGCGAATCTTAACGATTTGCTGCAACCCCTTTTCGGTTACTTAGACTTCCGACTAGAGGGCGGAACCTGAGCCTAGCAGCTTAGTTGTGCTTGGACTTCTTGCGGCTGTTCTTATGAGCGTGCTTGCTCTTCTTGCCATCCTCGTCGTAATAGTAGTAATAGTAGTAATTGCCGTTCGCGGAAGACTTGCGTTCCTTTTCGAGGTTGAATACGAAGCCCACCACCGGCACATTGAGGTTGTCAAGCTGCACGGCGATGTCTTTCAGATCGCGCTTCATGGTCACGTCGCGACCGGAAACGAGCACGATACCGTCGCTCTTCGAGCCGAAGACAGTGGCATCATTGGCCACCACCATCGGGGAAGTGTCGATGATCACGTAATCGTAGGTCTGCAAAGCCGCGTCGAGCAATTCGGTCATGGTCTTCGAGTTCAGCAGCATGGAAGCGTTCGGCGGCTTCGGACCAGCCGGCAGAATATGCAGGTTCGGCTTCCAATAGCGCTGCACCACATCCTTCACGGTGGCCTGGCCGGAAAGCACGTGCGTTAGGCCGGCGCCGCCTTCCAGGCTAAGTCGTTCGGCTACGGACGGGTGACGCAAATCGGCGTCGATCAGCAGCACTTTGGCGCCGTTTTCGGCAAGGGCGGCCGCCACGTTCACGGAAACAGTGGTCTTACCTTCGGAAGGTCCGACGGAGGAGATGACGATCATGCGCGCATCGCTGCCTTCAACCTTCGATATGAAGGAAAGGTTGGTGCGAATACGGCGGAATTCCTCAGCGATACGGCCGGCCGGGTTCGACACGATGATCGGCTTGTTGCTCTGCAGGCTTTCGTCGGTGGGGATGCGGCCCATGATCGGCGCGTTGATAATGTCTTGCAGATCGCTGGCTTCCTCCACGCGGGTTGCCATAAGATCGCGGATCAGGGTAGCGAACACGCCGAGAATCAGGCCTGCCACCAAGCCGACAGCCAAGTACAATGCCACCTTCGGGGAGCTGGGGGAGATCGGCTCCGCAGCGCGCTGCACCACGGAAAGCTTCACCGGCGACTCCTTGCCGGAGGCATACAGCGACTTCTCCACCACATTGCTCAGGGATTCCGCCACGCTGTTGGCAATGTCGGAAGCCTGCTTCGCGTCTCCCGTTTCGGCGGTGATGTTCACGAACGCGGTGTTCGTCGGGTTCGTGACGGTCAGCTGCCCGGCCAGATTCGCGACGGTGGTGTCGAGGCCAAGATTGTCGATAACCGGCTTCAGCACGGATTCCGTGGTGGCCAGCGTCGGATACGACTGAATCTGGTTGGTGATATACGTGCTGGCGCTGTTGATGTTGGAAATATTGTTGTCTTGCACCGACGAATCACTGTAGGTGGCGAACACCTGCGCGGTCGCGGAATACTTCGGGGGTGCCAGGAATGTGTATGCGCACACCGCTGCGAAAACCACCACGAACGTGATGATGCCCACCAGAAGATGCTTATGGACTATACGGAACAAATCCATCAAGGTGATGCCGTCGTCTTCCGTATCATTGGATTCGACGACCACCTGATTGGTTGCTGGCACGTTGCTTTCTGCTGCAGCCATGTTTCCCCTCGACATTTGTCACATCATATTGATCAGGTTCCATACTAGCAAAGAGCACCCCCATGGAGGGAGGTGGGCACCCTTTCTAGCTTGGTTCGTTGATATTTCAACGTTTTCAGGCAGTGGCGCTTGCTATGATCTGTAAAGCCTTGCAGATTTCGTTGTACGCTGCCTGATATACGGCGAAGTCCTTGCCGATCGGATCCTCCACATTGTTGGTATCGGGGATCATCGGTCGGATCATGCTTGCATTGTCGATTACCGATTCGAGTTTTTCCTGCCGGGTATCACCCTCCATGTACCCCTGTTCCTTGCAGTAGACGCACATGTTGGCGAAATCGTTGATGAGGAAGGTTTTGCGGGCCGCGGTTGGTGCAATCACCGCGATTTCCTTGCGCTGCTCGTGTTCGAAGCAGAGGATGAGATCACTGCCCTGCGCGATTTGCGGGGTGACTCGTTTCGCGCGGAAGCTGCTGGAATCGATGCCATGCTGGTCGAGCAGCCTTTTGCTGTTCGGTGCGATTTCGTGCGAAACGAGCCCGCGTGTGCCCGCACTGTCGGATTCAAGATCGGGCATGAATTGGGGGAGGAGCAGTTCTCCCATAGGAGAGCGGCAGATATTACCGGTGCAGATAAACAGGACTTTCATGATCTCTTCCTGAAAAAAGAAAACAATCGGTTTTACGATGCTTGTTTTCGAATAAATGAAGGGACTTGGGAAAACCCAAGCCCCTTCATGAAACATAGATATGGTGTGTATCTACTTGGTTATTGTTCAGCGAACAGAGCTCTTGCGAACGGCGACCAGGGAGATGCCAGCGGCAGCCAGCAGCACGACGGCCACAACGTACGGAGCGATAGCAGCACCGGTGGAAGCGGTCTCGTTCTTCTTGGCGGTGCCTTCGCCGGTAGCGGCGACGGTCACGGAAGCGGTGGCAACAGGATTTCCAACTGCATTGGTGCCGTCAGCCTCGTAGATGGCGGAATTGATGGTGCCCGCAAAACCTTCCTTGAAGGTGTAGGTAGCGGTCAGAACACCGTTGGTGGGCTGTGCAGGGTTGGAGTAAATGACCTTGGCCAGCTTAATGCCGGTGAGATTGCCATTCTGATCATCGCTGGAGACGATATAGGTCTTGGAATTATCGAGATTCTTAAAAGTAAAGACTGCGGTATTGCCGGAAACTTTACCTGCGCCAGTCGGACCGTAGTCGACAGCCATGGCGGTGTTTGCAGCGAAGCCAAAGCCGAACACGGCGGCGATGGTGGCGAGAATTGCAACGATCTTCTTCTTCATAATCGTGATTCCTCTCTAAATAAAACGTACATTTCAGCGGTTTTCCGTAGTGGTTTCCCGCTACGACCTTGACTATACGCCCCCGTTGAGAACCGCGCTCTCGGGGGATGTGAGGTGAATCGCACATATGCGACGGCGTTGTCACACCATGTGACGACGTTCGCACATGCCCCCGAATATGAAAAATGGCGATTTTTCGTTGGAAAATCGCCATTCTGGGAAGAATTTACAAAAACGACACGCCGAAGCGTCACTCTTCGTCGTCGAAACTGAACAGGTCTTCGACCGTGGTATCAAGCGCTTTCGCAAGGTCCATGGCAAGGCGCAGCGACGGGCAATACTGCCCCTGTTCGAGGCGCCCGATCGTTTCGCGGCGTACGTTCACAAGGTCGGCAAGATCGGCCTGTTTCAAGCCGCGTTCCATACGCTTGAACTTCAAACTAGTCTTCATCGGTGTCTCCGCCCTCATGCTCGAGCCACAGGTATCGGGCGTCGGCGATGGCCAGCGCCAGCATGCCCAACGTCGGCAACGCCATGGCGGGAACGGCGAACGGCACGTGCCTAAACAGTGTGACGATCATGCCTGCGAAGCCCAACACCACCAGCGCCACCACAAGCACGAAGAACGTGAAACGGATGGCCGTCGCCTGATGCTCGTCGGACAGCTCGTCGCGGCGGGGGTGCGCGCGGTTGTACACCGTGCTCAGCCAGATCTCGCCCACGGCCCACACCAGCGCGAACACGCCCATGGTGATAATGCCCGGCCACGTGTGATGCTGGAACATTTGGATGGCGCAGGCGATGGCTCCCACAAATTCAACGACCATGCGGAAGAGGATGTAGCGGTTGAAGGTCACGGGTCTGTCCTTTCCTACCGTGTTTCTTCGTGTTTTCCGACGATTTCGTATTGTACCCGTTGCCCTGAAGAGGGGTGAAGAAGCGGGGGAGAGGCTGTTGACGGGTGCATGCGGTGAAACGATTTTCAGAAACGTTCGCATGCGGCTGTTTCGGGGCGTGCCGCATATCGGTGGGCTGAGGGATGGGGCAGCCTTGCTGAAAGCGTTTGCGGAAAAAGCAATCATTTTTTCTTGAAAATATGGATATATTCCCTAAGATTCGATTCGTTTTATTACTGACAATGAGGTACAGTATTTCACGTAGTTATTTACAGTAAAGGAAGGATTTACATGTCCGTTCTTGATGGTTTCAAAGAAGTTGGCGAAAGAACTGGTGGCAAGTTGACCATGACGGTCATGCTTGAATCCGTTCGTTTTTCCAAGGGTGTTTCCGAAGTGCTCGGTCGTCCGGAATTCGTCAAGCTGCTGGTGAATTACGAGCGTGGCAAGTTCGCAATCCAGGTGTGCGACGAGAACGACGATTTCGCGGTTCAGTTCAACAATCCGAACGCTGATCGTCCGGCTTCCGTGACCACTCGCAATCTTGACCTGCTTGTTGCAACGCAGAAGTTCTTCACTTTCCCGGAAGTGCCTGCAGACAAGATCGCCTACTTTGCTTTGGAAGGTGAATATCACAGCGATGAGCGCGTGATCCTCTTCGACGCCAAGAACGGGGTTCGTAGCGGCACCGTCGGCAAGCGCGGTCCGAAGGCCGGTCACGGCGGCCGCAAGCGCAGGAAGATCGACGACGTCAAGGAAGCTACGGTGATCGGCGCCAACAACGCCCTGTGAAACCGATAGTATCTTAGTGATATATCGAATCGCAATATAGTTTGAGCCTCGTAATATCTTCAAATATTACAAGGCTCAAACTATATGCGTTGAATTACGAAAATTAAATATCAATCACCAGTCAGCATAAACTTTCAATACGAGCTTGCTTGAGATCAGATGGCGACGCATATCAGTAGCAGTGGTTGGCAAGCCAGTACGAATAGGCTCCCTGAATGGAACCGTAACGCTGTGCGCAATAGCCCCAGAACCACTTGAGCTGGGTCTGGTAATTGGTAGCCCAATCGGCGCCCTCGCTCACCATCTTGCTGCCAGGCAACGCCTGGGGCAGGCCATAGGCGCCCGAACTCGGATTCGTTGCGGTGACGCTCCAGCCGGACTCGTGGGTGATGATGTATACGGTGGCGGTGAAATCGGCTTCGGTGTAGCCGTTCGACAGCAGATAATCGTGAGCCCACTGCTGCATTTCGCCCGCCGGCACAGTGGTGCCGATCGACGCGGAAGCGCTGGAGGACGACGACGAAGTGGAGCCGGTGCCGACGAGAACGACCTTGTCGACCGGAGCCTTCTTCACATACGAGCTGATCATATTGGAGGAGACCACGGTGTCGCCGGACTTGGTCACGAGGTTCGTGGTTTCCATCACGCCCTCTTCGCCCTCCGTCTCAACCTTCTCCTGGCCCTCCGGCAGGCTTGAGGTTTCCTTCTTGACGACATTGAAACCGATGGCGGTGTCGGAAACCTCAACGCTCGCGCCGGCACGCTGAATGGTGATCACGGTCTTCTCATCCACCTTGGTGGTGAGCGAAGGGGAGACCGTGTCTTCCGGTTCGAGCGTGATGTCTCCCGCGTCGAGCACGGACTTCACGTCGGTGAAATTGGTGCCGGGCACCACGCGTGACTTGCCGTTGATTTTCACGGTGACGTACGAGGTGTCTCCATTAAGCAGCTCGCGGGCATTGCCACGGGACGCCTCCGCGGAATCGGTGACGGAGAAAGCCGTGACCTGATTGGCCGTATTCCGCTCCGCGGATGTGTAAAGATTGCGCGACACAATGCCGCCGGTAGCCAACAGGCCCACCGCCGCAACCGTTGCGGCGATCTTCACCAGCGAGGACTTGCTCGGCATGGTGAAGGTAGACGATTGGGCGTGCTTGCTGTGGTTAGCCATTCTGCTCCTAAACGCGCGTTCAGATCCTCGGCGAATTCACGCATGCTCGGCATGCGGTGCGCTGCCACACGAGGCTTCGCCGGAAAGCGCACATCTAACAAGCCAGTTTACCTCACGCCATGGAAACCGAGCGGGCGCATATGTAACAGGTGGGCGAAGCAAGCGTACGCAATAGGCGGGCAAAACAAAAAGTGCCGTTGATGTTTACCATCGAACGACACCTTTGAAATCGTTGTAATTTTCAGCCTACTCCGCCTGCGCCTCAGCCTCTTCGGCAGCGGCCGCGTTGACATCCAACGCCTTGGCCTGCGCGATCAGATCGTCCAGATCCGACGCACGTAACGCACCGGCCTGCTGGAACACGATCTGCTGGTTCTTGACCACCATCAACGTCGGCACGGCCTGCACCTTGGCCGCGGAAGCGAGATCCGGATTCTGGTCGATATCGACCTTGGCGAAATAAACGTCGGGATTCGCTTCGCTCGCCTTTTCGAACGTCGGACCGAATGCGCGGCACGGACCGCACCAGGTCGCCCAAAAATCCACGAATACCAGATCGTTGGATTCCACAATCTGATTGAAATCCTCGGAAGTGACTGCATGCGTTGCCATGATTGCTCCTTGCTGTTCGTTCCATCGACGCGCGTGACGGGCTGCACCCCTCGTATGCGATTGCTTTGGAGTATATAACCGTGCCCCAACCCGACGCATTCCCGGCATGCGCAAGATCCGCTATCAGAGGAATCGTCTTCCATCGCACGCTTTTCCAGCCAATTCACACAAGATGCGTGATAATGGGACTATGCCAGTGATGAATGATGAAGTGCCCGACGAGGGCGATTTCGATGCAGGCCGCCGTCGCGGAGAATTCGACGACATCACGCCGGAGGATTTCATCCGCGGAATAGGAAACCCTCCAGGATGGCTTGCTTCCGGCGAAATCAACCGTATGCGAGGTGAAATGCCGATCCCGTACGTGCTTGTGGTGCCGGTGCGCACCGATGATCTGGGACGTGTCTCACAGGTCGGATCACTGCTTCGTGTGTCTGACGACGGCAGCATCGAACGAACGCTGATCGCCGGCCGCGTGCTCTACCACGAATCGTTGCGTGAGGCCGTGGCGCGCAATATCGCCAAGGATTTGGGAGATATCGCGTTGCCGCAGTTGCCAGTGAGCCTGCAGCCATTCACCGTGGCTGAATTTTTCCCGACGCCAGGACTGTCCGATTATTTCGATTCCCGCCAGCATGCGATCGCATTGTGCTACGTGGTGCCGATCGCGGGCGATTGCAAGCCGCAGGACGAGACGCTCGACGTGGAATGGGTCAATCCGAACAGCGAGATTCTCGACACTTTCGTCAACCAGATGAGCAACGGATATGGCACGATTGTGCGTCAGGCGATCGCTTGGACCGGCAGGTAGCCGACAGGCTTATGGTTGACGTCGAAACCGGTCGGCCGTGGGCGCCAGGAAAGCGCGTGGCAGCTTGCGAATACAGGCAGCGTAAGCGATAGATATATAGGCAATATAGGGGAGAGGAACGGAGTGAGACGATGACGATCGAATTACATAATAACGTGTATTGCGAGGGCGAGGGACTTCCCGTGGTGCTGGTGCACGGGTTCCCCGTGGACCACCGCATGTGGGACGAATGTGCGGAGGCGTTGGAGGCGGCCGCTGTGGAACATGGTGTGAAACGGTTCCCGATCTGGGGTCCCGACATGCCCGGTGCGGGAGAAGGGCCGATTCCTTCCGACGAGAACAGTGGTGGCAAAGACACGGACGGCGCTTTCCCCAACGGTTTGGACCGCATGGCCGACGCTTACGTCGACCTGTTGCACGCTGCCGGATACGACAAGGCGATTTGGGTGGGTCTTTCGATGGGCGGCTACCTGATTCTCGACATTCAGCGTCTGCACCCCGAAGCCGTCGCCGCACTGGCCTTATGCGACACGAAGGCCGCCGCTGATTCCGATCAGATGCGTGCGAAACGCATCGCGATCGCCGAGGAATGCGAATCGACGGGCACGCATGAGCCGGTTATGGGATTCGCCGCCGCCACGCCTGAGGATTCAACCATCAAACAGTCGGACGCTTACCGTGAACAGTTCACTGCATGGATCAACGAGCAGCCGGCCGAAGGCATCGCCTGGCGTGAACGCATGGCTGCTGGCCGTCCGGACCTGAACGATGTGCTGTCGTCGATTACAGCGCCGGTCGCGGTGATCTGCGGCGACAAGGATCCGTCGAGTCCGCCGAGCGTGATGGCGCCGATCGCCGATGCGATGACGGCTACGAGCACGGATATGACGGTGGTATTCGATTGCGGGCATTTCAGCGCATACGAGCATCCGCAGGCGGTTGCCGACGCGCTGCTCGCGCTGGTGCGCAGGGTGCAGTAGCCGGTATTTTCCGCCGCTGCCGTCAATATCGCAATCAGAAATACAAAAAAGATATAAAAAAATAGAAAAGAAAATACGGAATAGAGAAAAAATATCCGCTCTATCAATCGTATTCAAGGAAAGAAGCAAGCGATGAGCGTGTTCTCACCATTGGCGCTGACTCAGGCACTGCCGTTCCTGCCACTTGCGCAAGGTGACATCGACTATGAGGTTTCGAGACGCGGCGAACCCGACCTGTTCGACACGGCGCTGCTGGAGCCGGCCACGAAGGTCATTCTCGTCAAAGACGGCATGGTGGCGGTGCCGCGCGGACAGGGAGCCATCGCGGACTACGCCAACGTGCATATGCGTCTCGCGCAATTGCCCGGCGCCTACGTGGCGGCGGAACTGCACACGCATCCGACGGCGCTCGCCATATTCCTTGGATCGTATGGCGGCAAACGCGACGAACACGTGGTCGCCGTTGACGTGTCTCGCGTGAAAGCCGCGGAGACGGTGGTCGCAAGCAGCGAGCATATGGGCGCGGACGATGCGTTCGGCGAACAGCACGAACCGGAAGCGAAAACGTCGAAATCGTTGCTGGAAAGCGCTGCGGAACGATTCGACTGGGTCGATCTGCGCGGATTCGCACCGCATGCCAGCGCGCGCGAAGCAGGCCAGGCCACGACGGCGATCTCGCTGGGCGTATGGCATGCGCGCCAACGTCATTGCCCCACATGCGGCGCTCCGACCGAACCGGCGTTGGGAGGATGGGCGCAACGCTGCACCAGCGAAGCGGACGGCAAGCGACTGCTGTTCCCCAGAGTGGAACCGGCCGTCATCACGGCGATCGTGGACCATGAGGACCGTCTGCTGCTGCAACACAACAGCGCATGGCGCAACACCGGACTGTACTCCGTATCGGCCGGCTTCGTGGAAGCCGGAGAAAACCTGGAGCATGCCTGCCGGCGCGAAGCCAAAGAGGAAGTCGGCATAGACATCGGCGAACTCAAATACTTGGGATCGCAGCCATGGCCGTTCCCCGCATCGCTCATGATGGCGTTCAAAGGCGTGGCCAACACCACCGACGTGCGCGTGGACGGCGACGAGACCCTGCAGGCGCGTTGGGTGACCCGCGACGAATACATGAACGAGTTGGTGGCAGGGCGTATGGAAGCTCCCGGAAAGGCCACCATCGCCCGCTACATGATCGAAGAATGGCTTGGCCACGACCTCCCGTAACAAGTTTCGGCACTGCTCTAGGGAAATACATACGATTGACGTAGAATGAGCTTTCATGAGCGAAGAAAACGATAACAAGCCGAATCTGGATGTGCCCGAGCATCTTGAATATTCCGACGAGCATGTGTGGGTGGATGCTTCCACCGAGCCGGCCATGGTGGGTATCACCGAATATGCGGCCGACCAGCTTGGCGAACTCGTGTACATCGATCTGCCGGAAGTCGGCACCGAAGTGCAGGCGGGCGACGAGGTGGCGGAACTGGAATCCTCCAAGGCGGTCACGCCGCTGGTCGCTCCGGTGGCCGGCGTGATTCGCTATGTGAACAACGAGGCCGCCGACGATCCAAGCATCGTAACGGGTGACCCGTATGGCGAAGGCTGGATTTTCAAAATCGAACTTGAGGATGACGAGCCGGGACTGCTTTCCTCCGAGGAATACGCCAACATCGTGGCTCAGTGAACGGCACGATTCGGGAAATTGGATGGGAAATCATCGGTATTCCCTGAAAAATCCCTGATTTTCACGCTGGGGTACCAGGTAATTCAATAATCGCCTTTATAGTGGGGGTATGACCGAACCGCAGCCGTTGCCCCAGCGTGAACCGGATTCCATATCCGAAGATGACATGCCGACCGTGCCCATTCCCGCACGCAAGGTGGTCACCACCTTCGACGCGGCTTCGAAACACGAACGCATCGAAGTCAAGCCTCCGCTGACACGACTGTTCCGCCGCACCATTACCAGAGCGTTCAACAAGTGGGTGACGTTCTCAACAAGCATGGTGCTCAATCTCAACTGGTATCCGCGCGTGGAACCATATGTCGGCTACGGCACCGAACATTACTCTCGACTGATCTGCCGAACCGTGTACGGGCCCTTCAAACGTCAGGCGGGTCGTCTGACCCGTGGCATCCGTGCCATGCTCACCATCCCCTCGCCGCATACGAAGGTGCGCATCGCCATCGACGGCGTGCCCCTCGAAACCGTGCAGGTGGGCGCGTCCGAAGTGCACGACGAAGTGGACGCGCAGCGCAATGTCTCCAGTGAATTCGCAGCCTCCGATTCCGCAGGATATCTCGATCTCGTGGCCGAACATTCGCTCGAACCGGGCGTGCACGACGTGTCATACAAGGTACGCAGCCGCAAACCAGTCACAGCCAACCTGTTCACCATCCCCAGCGGTACGAAAGTCGGCGTGATCTCCGACGTGGACGACACCATCATGGTCACGCAGGCGCCAAGCCTGATGAAAGCCGCCTACAATCTGCTGCTGCTCGATCCAAAGAAGAAAATGCCGGTTGCGGGCATGAACCTGCTGTTCAACCGCATTGCGGACATGTTCCCGGACGCGCCGTTCTTCTACCTGTCGACATCGCCATGGAATGTGGAAAGCTCGATCCGGCATTTCATCGCCAACCATGGTTTTCCGGAAGGTCCGCTGCTATTGCGCGACCTCGATCCTCGCCCGAAAACGTTCATTCCTTCCGGAGTGCAGCACAAACTCGAGTATGCCGAACAATTGATGGCTGATTTTCCTGATATGAAGTTCATTCTGATCGGCGATGACGGGCAGAGGGATCCGACCACGTACGCCACGATCGCACGCCGATACCCAGGGCGTGTGCTGGCGATCGGCATCCGGCAGTTGTCTCCACGCGAAGTCGCCGGCAATCTCGGCACCGTTGCGGGGCGTGCGGTCACGCAGCCGATCCCGGTCACCGATGTCCCGGTATTCACGGGAACGACCGGTTCGAATCTGATGAAAACCATGCTGCCGTTCCTGAAACAACAGATGGGCGTCTGACTTTTTCGTACGCCCGGAGCAGGGGGTGCGTGCCGCGTGGGATTGGGAATGCAATGCCGGTATAATCGCGTGCATGACTGATTTTCGGGGTGAACAGGGCGCAACGGGCGCGCGAGAAAGCGACGAAAGCGTGCAAGACAAATGCGGGATGCCGATCGCGAAGCGTGTGCCGAAGGAGCGCGTATTCCACGGCGACACCTTCATCGACGAGTACGAATGGCTGCGCGACAAGGAATCGCATGACGTGCAGGATTACGTCGCCGCGCAGAACCGGTATTGCGAGCAGCGCATGGAACCGTTGAAAACCCTACGCTCCACACTGTTCGACGAGCTCAAGTCGCACGTTCAGGAAAACGACATGTCCGTGCCGACACGCATGGATGGCTACTGGTATTTCGTACGCACCCAGGAGGGCCAGCAGTATGCGGTGCAATGCCGTGTGCCTATTCGAGGCGCAGACGATTGGGATCCGCCAACCATTGAAATCGGCGTGCCCATCGACGGCGAACAAGTGGTGTTCGACACCAATGCCGAAGCGCAAGGCCATGATTTCTTCCGTATCGGCGGCATGGATATTTCCAAAGACGGACGTTGGATGCTGTACGGCACCGACACCAGCGGCGACGAACGTTACGATTTCCGCATCCGCAGCTTGGAAACCGGCAAGGAACTGCCGGAAGTGTTCAAGGGCATCGGTGGCGCCTGCTTCACACCGGACGCGCAATGGGTGTTCTATGTGAAGCTCGACGACGCGTGGCGTCCATACGCGGTGATGAGGCACCGCGTCGGCACTCCCATCGTCGACGATGTGGAGGTGTACCGCGAACAGGACGAACGATTCTGGGTTGGCATCGGCCTGTCGTTCGACGAACGCAATCTGGTGATCGGCACCGGGTCGAAGACTACCACCGAAGTGCTGCTGCTTTCCACCGACGATCCGGAAGGCGAATTCCGCGCGTTCATTCCGCGCGAGCAGGACGTGGAATACGACGTGAGTTTCAGCCGTTTCGAAGGTGCCGGCGAACGCGGTGAGGATATTCCGCTCGCCGTGGTCTATCACAATGCGTTGAACCCGAATTTCGAAATCGATGTGATCGACATGCGCTCCCATGAGCCCCCGTACCGTTTGGGTGAGGGCGTGCGTGTGGCCGTCGGTTCGCCGTACGGATGCGAGCACGGCGACGAGGTCGAACCGGGCGCTTCTGAGATGCCGATCGGCACACCGTATTCCAATCCCTGCAATCCAGCCATTTTGCAGGGCGCGCATGGTCTTGGCATTGAGGGGATCTCGATTCACCGGCATTATGTGGCGCTGCAGTACCGGGCGGAAAGCCTGACGCATATTGCGGTGATGACGAAGGATGCCGCTGCGGAGGATTTTCTTGCGGGGCGTCCATGGAAGTTCACCGAGCTGGTTCCCCACGCGTTGGAAGACGATTGGGATGTCGACGAGTCGGTGGACGAGATCAACGAGGAACGTGCCGAAGTGTGGGGCGCGCTCGACCAATTGGCCGCCGCGCAAGGCGAGGGGTCGGCCGTGCATGGGGTTTCCCGCAAGGCGATGACCTCATCGGATGGTGCGACCGCCGATGCGATGCCGGGGGAGACCCGGCGCTTGTATTCGATTGGTGTGGGAGGCAATCCTTCGTATGATGCGCCCCGCATGCGCTACTCGTTCTCCAGTTACACGCGTCCCGGCGAACTGCATGATATCGATCCGGCGACCGGCGAGGATCGCCTGTTGAGGCGTGCCACGGTGCTTGGTGGATTTGAACCGCGCGAATACATGGAGCGCAGGGTGTGGGTTACCGCCCGCGATGGCGAGCGCATTCCTGTTTCCTTGGTGTGGCGCAGGGATGTGCCCGCGTGTGATTCGGCGATGTTCGTTACCGGGTATGGCGCGTATGAGATCAGTTCGGATCCGGGATTCTCGGTGTCTCGCATCAGCATGCTTGATCGTGGTGTGCTTTATGCGGTGCCGCACATTCGCGGCGGCGGTGAGATGGGTCGTGCTTGGTATGAGCAGGGGCATTTGCTCAATAAGAAGCATTCGTTTGAGGATTTCGTTGATGCCGTGCGTGCGTTGCAGCGTGCCGGTTTGGCGTCGCCTGCTCGCACGGTGGCCGATGGCGGTTCCGCCGGTGGCCTGTTGATGGGTGCCGTGGCGAATATGGCTCCCGAATGTTTCGCGGGCGTTGAGGCGGATGTGCCTTTTGTGGATGCGTTGACATCGATTCTTGATCCGTCGTTGCCGTTGACGGTTACGGAGTGGGATGAGTGGGGCGATCCGCTGCATAATGCGGACGTGTATCGGTATATGAAGGAATATACGCCGTATGAGAATGCGCCGTCTGATGCAAATGATGCGCGGGTTGCGGTTTTTCCCAAGATTTTCATTACCACGTCGATGAATGACACTCGTGTGCTGTATGTGGAGCCGATGAAATGGTTGGCCCGACTGCAGCGTGCGGGCGTGGATGCCGTGGCGAAGATTGAGGTTGAGGCTGGTCATGGGGGTACGTCTGGAAGGTACAAGCAGTGGGAGGAGATCTCCTATGAGAATGCTTGGTGCCTTGGCGTGATGGGTATTACCAGCTGATTAGGCTGTGCGATTTGTGAGATTCGTATGATTCATGCTTTTCGTGTGTTTCGTACAGGAAAGCGGCATGGAGTGTCCATTAGTTGAGCGTTACGCGTCCACGTGCTGATTCGTTGACTAGAGTCGCGTGCTATGAGTGATTCTGCAAAGAAGTACACCATCGCCGTCATTCCGGGCGATGGCATTGGCAAGGAAGTGACTCCGTGGGCTCAGAAGGCTCTGGAGAAGGCGGCCGAGGGCGTTGCCGAATTCGATTACGAGAATTTCGATCTTGGCGCCGAACGTTACCTGCGTGACGGTGCGATTCTTCCGGAAGAGGAAGAGGAACGCATCAAGAAGACCGACGCGATCCTGTTGGGCGCAGTCGGCGATCCGCGTATCAAGGCCGGCATTCTCGAACGTGGCCTGCTGCTCAAGCTCCGTTTCGATCTCGACCAGTACGTCAACCTGCGTCCGTCCAAGCTGTACAAGGGCGTGACCTCCCCGCTCGCCAACCCGGGTGATATCGACTTCGTCGTGGTGCGTGAAGGCACCGAAGGCCTGTACTGCGGCGCCGGCGGAGCGGTTCGCCGCGGCACCCCGAACGAGGTGGCCACCGAAGTTTCCATCAACACCGCCTACGGCGTGGAACGTGTGGTGCGTTACGCCTTCCAGCTGGCCATGAAGCGCAGGAAGCATGTGACCCTCGTGCACAAGAAGAACGTGCTCGTCAACGCCGGAGACATGTGGCAGCGCATCGTCGATAAGGTCGCCGAGGAATATCCGGAAGTTTCCCACGACTATCTGCATATCGACGCGACCACCATTTTCATGGTGTCGAATCCGTCCCGCTTCGACGTGATCCTCACTGACAACCTGTTCGGCGACATCATCACCGACGAGGCAGGTGCCGTGGTCGGCGGTGTCGGATACTCCGCTTCCGGATGCATCAACGCTTCCAACGAATACCCGTCCATGTTCGAGCCGATTCACGGTTCCGCACCGGATATCGCAGGCCAGAACAAGGCCAATCCGACCGCCGCGATCCTTTCTGCGGCCATGCTGCTGCGCCACCTCGGTTTCGACGACGCCGCGGCCAAGATCGATGCGGCCGTCGAAGCGGACATCGAAGAGCTGGGATCCGCTACACGCTCCACCGACGAGGTCGGACGCGACATTCTGGCACGCATGTGACATATGATCCGGAACGCATGATTGCGCCGGATATGTTCGTCTGTTGAGACGCCTGTCGAAATCGAGTTCATGCTTGAATTCGACAGGCGTCTCGCATATTCAGGGGGATTTCAGGGATTGCTTTCAGGGTGGATGAAAGCAACAAGGCAAATTATGGGATATTGTTGAAACCATGAGTGACAACAATGCCGATTACAACGGTTCCGGCCAAGACGAGTATTTCGCGACGAACGATTCAACTCAAGCCGATTACAGGCAGTCGCAGGATGGCTACAATCAGCCTGCTTCACAGCCGCACAATCCCAACCCGTACGCATCGCAGCAGCCCGTGCAGGGATATGCCCCGGGTACGCAGGGCAACAACATCCCCGGCGGTACGTATGGCAATGGTCAGCCATATGGTCAGTCGGCTGCCTACGGTTCGTCCGTCCCCGCATATGGCTCGGCCGCTCCCGCTTACGGGCAGCCGACTCAGCCTGCGCAACCTGCACAGCCCATCTACGGCCAGCCGACGTACGGACCTACGGATTACGCACAATCGGCGCAGACCCCCTATTATCAGGAGCCGACTCAGCCCCAATACACGCAGTCCGCATACAATCAGCCACCAACCTACGCGCAGCAGACCTACTATCAGGCGACCCAACAGCAGCCCGGCTATGGCTACGCGCAGAAGTCGAAGATCGTCGCCGGCCTGCTCGGCCTGTTCCTCGGCACCCTCGGCGTGCACAACTTCTATCTGGGATATACCGGCAAGGCCGTGGCTCAGCTGTTGCTGACCCTGATCGGATGGATCATCCTCATCGGACCGATCATTTCCGGAATCTGGGCTCTGATCGAAGCCGTCCTCATCCTGTGCTCCAGCTACGGGTCCAACTGGCACCGCGATGGGCACGGCCAAGAACTCCAAGATTGATGGGCAGAGGCCTGTACAAGCAGCCGGGCGGCAAACTCGTAGGGGTTTCCGTCCGGCTTTCTGATGACATTCCAGCATATTTCCGCGAATGCGCAAGCTCCATCCAATCCGTGGAACAATGCCGGATCGACGGCGATTTCTTTCTTGACGGCGATGACAAGGATTCCCGCCGACTATTGCAGGATTGGGAAAACTTGCTGCAAAGCCAGCGAGGCGCGCCCACACGCGACATTACGCGACGATTGCAAGCGATTACCGCGAACTATCCGAACGTGCGATTGGTGGGTATGACGGCAGAAGGCATTGCCATCGCTTTTCTCCGCGCAATCACAAGCAGTGAATCGCGCAATGCGGAAGATGCAACGGGCAACGGAAATATCGCGCGGTCCACGAAACAATATTCCGAGGAACAACCGGGAATGCATAATGCGCTGACACAAGAGGAATATCTGGAACGCTGGCGGGCCCTGAAACCGACCGTCATCCACGACAAGCCGCGCGACCCGAACGAACAAATGGAAACCGACATCGCATGGGCGCGCGAAGTGGCGGCAGGCAAACGCGAACCCACGCTGCGTATCTGGGAATGGGCCGCTCCGGCCGTGGTCATCGGCAAATTCCAGTCGCTCGAAGACGAAGTCAATACGGCGGTCGCGCAGAAGGAAGGATTCACCGTGGTCCGACGTTGCACCGGCGGCGGGGCGATGTTCATCGAACCGGGCAATACCATCACTTACTCGTTGTACGCGCCGTTCGATTTCACCCAAGGCATAAGCATCGAGGAATCATACCGGCTCTGCGATTTCTGGCTGGTGCGCGCGCTTAAGGAACTCGGGCTCGACGTACGATTCGCCGGTCTCAACGACATCGCCACGCAATACGGCAAACTCGGCGGAGCCGCGCAACGCCGCTTCACACCAGTAGAGGGAGGGCCTGGCGCCATACTGCACCACGTGACCCTCGCCTACGATATCGACGCGGAAAAAATGGGGCGGGTATTGAACACCTCACGTGAGAAAATGTCGGACAAAGCGGTGAAATCAGCGGTAAAACGAGTCGATCCAATGCGCTCGCAGACGGGCATGAGTCGTGAAGACGTGGTTGAACGGCTGCTCGACGCCGCCAGGCGAGTTACAATGTAGCCCGATGGTCGAAGCCGCCCTGATATCAAGGGCAATGAGAACGTTACGAAAGCTTGTGTTCCGTGAGGGCATGTGGAATCGCGCCAAGCTTTCGAGGCCGCGGCAGCGCGCCCGGCAGCGCGCCTGGCGGCGTGCCCAGAGGATGTGCCTATGAACGGAGGTGTGACAAATGGCTACGCCAAACGAGACCAATAGTGGACCCAGTGGCGAAAGCGCGACGTTGCTGCACACCGCGTTGTTCAAGCAGGTTTCTTCCGAAGAGGCGGAGGAACTGCTGCCGCATCTGCAGCATGCCGAATATAGCAAGGGCGACTATATTTTCCGCGAAGGCGACACCGATCACCGCATGTATCTGCTGGAACGCGGGCGCGTCAAACTGATCCGGCAATCGTCCGACAGACGTGTGCAGTTGTTGAGCATTCATGCGTACGGCGAAGTGCTGGGTGAGATTCCGGTGTTCGATCCGCATGGTGGGCCGCGCACCGCGTCCGCCGTGGCCATGACCAGTGACACGAAAGTCGTATGGCTTGAGCATGACGCCCTGTTCGCATGGCTTGACGAGCATCCGCGCGTGGCCGTCGACATGCTTCAGGTGCTCGCGCATCGCATGCGTGACAACAACGAGCGCATTTCGGAGCTTGTGTTCATGGACGTGCCGGGACGTTTGGCGAAAACGCTGCTGAATCTGGCGTCACGCTTCGGCGAGCCGGTCGAGGCGGGGTTGAAGGTGCCGCACGATCTGACGCAGGAGGAAATGGCGCAGCTGGTCGGTTCGTCGCGCGAGACGGTGAACAAGGCGCTGATGGATTTCGCCAACCGTGGATGGATCGCGCGTGAGGGCCGTTCCATCATCATCTACCAGCCTGGCATGCTTATTCGACGATCGAGACGATAATTTTCGACTGTTTTCCAGTGTTTTTCAAGTTTTACGGTTGTTTGTGAGAAACCCGTGACGCCTGCGGGCGTGCGGTTGATTAGTAGACCCACCACTTTAGAATGGGCACCATGCCCGAAAAGAAGACTTTGACCGTTCAACGTGTGCTCGCACTCGTGATTGCCTACATCACGCTGAGTGTGGGTGGCGGCGTGGCCGCCAGTTTGTTCCTCCTACCGGCGGTTTTCGGCGCGAACAGCGTCGCCAAGGCGGTTATTCCGTCGCTGTCGGTCGAAGGTATTGATTTTGATGTGACCAGCCTGCCGCAGAAGTCGACCATGTACGCTTCCGATGGCACCACGAAAATCACCGAATTCTGGGATCAGAATCGTGAAGTCGTGCCGTTGAAGAAGATTTCCAAATACATGCAGCAGGCCGTGGTAGCGCGTGAAGACAGACGATTCTTCACTCACGGCGGCGTTGATGTGCAGGGTGTGTTCCGCGCGTTCGTCCAAACATATATGAAGGGCGACCATCAGGGCGGTTCCTCCCTTACCCAGCAGTATGTCAAAAACGTGCTGATCCTGCAGGCGCAGCAGGATGACGATCCGATCGCACAATACCATGCGTCGGAAGATACCATCGCACGAAAAATGAGGGAAATGCTGATTTCCGTGCAAATGGAAAAGCAGTATTCCAAGCCTGAAATTTTGCAGGGGTATCTCAATATCGCACAGTTTGGCGGCAATAGCCTCTATGGCGTGCAGGCGGCTGCGAAGCGGTATTTCAACACCACCGCAGATCAGCTGAACATCGTGCAGTCCGCCACCATCGCGGCAATCACCAAGAATCCGAACGCTTACGATCCTTCCGTCGAATCGAACCAGCCGGAATCCGAGAAGCAACGCAATATCGTGCTGCAGCTGATGAACGAGCAGGGCTATATTTCGGATGCGGAATATCAAGAGGCGGTCAATACTCCGCTCGCAGATACGCTTGATGTCCAGCCTATTTCCACCGGTTGCATGGCCGCGGACTATGATGCGGGCTATTTCTGCGATTACGTGGTGCATAAGATTTTGAATTCCAAGGAATTCGGCAAGACCAGCGAGGACAGGGAAAGACTGCTGAAAGAGGGCGGTCTGAAGATCGTCACCACGTTGGATATCGATGCCAACACCTTGTTGAACGAAACCGCGCGCAACACCATCCCACCGGAAGATTCCTCCGGCATGGAAATCGTGATGGCGTCCGTCAAACCGGGTACCGGAGAAGTGTTGGGCTTCGGTCTGAATCGAACGTATGATGCCACCGAAGCGGCGCAGAACGACCAGACCAGGGATTCCATGAACTATGCCGTGGATCGAGAAGACGGCGGCGGCATGGGCTTTTCCATCGGCTCGTCGTGGAAGCCTGTCAATCTGGTGGCATGGATGGAAGCGGGACATTCCGTCAACGAGAACCTGCAGACGTCCACGAGGTATTCGACCTCGTTGTTCGCATGCGATCGTTATACCGGCGGCACTGATACGTGGAACGTCACCAACGCAATAACCAATGGAACGGTGAACCCGGAAACGCCGGCATTGGCTTTGGCAAGGTCTCATAACACCACGCAGGCTTCCATGGGATCCATCATCGGCTTGTGCAAGATTGCCGATACCGCAACTGAACTTGGCTATCATGATGCGAATACCGGTGAGACGCTCGACAAGACCTCATCATTCGTGCCTGCCATGATGGTCGGCAACGTCAACGTGTCCCCGCTGACGATGGCAAGCATCTTCGCTGTATATGCGTCCAATGGCGTGCAGTGCGATCCGATCGCGCTGAAGCAGGTGACTGATGTGGACGGCAATGATATTAAGGTGCCTTCCGCGAACTGCCATCAGGCGGTCGATCCGGAAATCATCCAAACGCTTGCTTGGGCCATGAATCAAGGCGTTGTCCGTCCTGACGGCGCAGGCGGTGTGGCACAGCTAGCCAATGGACGTAAGACCTTCGCCAAGACCGGTACCCACGAGGATCAGCTAGTTACGACGGGTGGTTTCATTCCGAACCAGATCGCCACATTCGTGCTCGTCGGTGACGTGCAGAACCCGGTTGGACACCCGATTGCGAATATCGCTATCAACGGCCAGTACCACAGCTACTGGGATGGTTCCACCATCGCGGCCCCGGCATGGCGTGACTTTATGAATGCTTATGCGGAACGCAAACAGCTGCCGATTGACAACGATTATGGGCAGCCTGCGGCCAAGTATTCCGCAACATCCAGCACGGTCACCAAGATCGGCGGTGGAAAGCAGAATGCCACCCAGCAGCAAAGCACAATCATTCAGCAGCAGAACCAGTCGCTTCAGCAGCAAAGCCAGCAGAACGACCAGCAGGATGATCAGGATCAGCAGCAGACCGAAGATGAGTGACGCTTCCGCAATTCAGCGAATGGAAGTGAACAATCAATGAACGCCCGCCACGCTCGGCGGGCGTTCTGCGTAGAATGCAGATAGTGCCGGTTTTATGGCACGAAATCTCCAGAGAAGCCCAAGGGGAATACAAGAAGAAGGCTCAGCCGATCGGCATGGAGCCAGTAGGTGCGACCGGAGGGGAGCTACTACGATGAGCGAAGACGAAAAGAAGGCGAAGCGGTCGAAGAAGGCCAAAACCAATGGCACGGTTGGCCTGTTCGATCCTATGACTTTGCGTGGCATGACCGTGCGCAACCGCATCTGGCTGCCGCCAATGGACACGTATTCCGCGTTGGCCCAGGATGGCCTGCCCACGCCATTCCACTACCAGCATTATGTGTCACGTGCCATGGGCGGTTTCGGCATGGTTATCGTGGAAGCCACCGCAGTGACGCCGGAGGGTCGTATTTCGCCGTGCGACTTGGGATTGTGGGCCGACGAGCAGATGAACGCATGGCGTTGGATCGTTGCCGATGCGAAGGCCGCCGGCGCGACGATGGCGGTGCAGCTCAACCATGCCGGACGCAAGGCTTCCACCGGCTGCTTCTCCATCGGATACGAGCATGAGAGCGTGCCGGAAGAGCAGGGCGGATGGCAGACCGTGGGGCCAAGCGCCAACGCGTTCGGGCCGTTGGACAAGCCTCGCGAACTCACCGTTGACGAAATCCATGCCATCGTCGACCAGTTCCGCGACGCCGCTTGGCGTGCTTATGATATCGGCTTCGACGCGGTGGAAATTCATGCGGCCCACGGCTATCTGCTGTCGCAATTCCTCGATCCGCTGATCAACGAGCGCGAGGATGAATACGGCGGATCGTTCGACAACCGTATCCGCATACTGGTCGAAGTCGTGGACGCAGTACGTTCCGTCATCCCCGACACCATGCCGGTGCTGGTGCGCGTTTCCGCGACCGATTGGGCCGCCGGAGGTTGGGATCTCGACCAGACCGTCGACCTTGCCAAAGTGTTGAAGGAGCACGGTGTCGATCTGATGGACGTCTCCACCGGAGGCATGATTCCGGGCGTGACCATTCCCGTCAAGCCCGGCTATCAGGTTCCATTCGCCGAACAGGTGCGCTCGCGTGCCGAAATTCCAACCACGGCCGTCGGATTGATCACCAAGCCGAAGCAGGCCAAGAAGATTTTGAAATCCGGTGCCGCCGATGCCATCGAAATCGGACGTGCGGCGCTTCGTGATCCGAATTGGCCTCTTCGCGCCGCCCACAAGCTCGGTATTCCGACCGAAGATGCGCCCTACCAGCCGCAGTATGTGCGTGGCGCATACTAAACGCAACCAATAACCAAGGTAATATCGAACAACAATCGAACAATAATAATGCGCCCTGCACCGCGTTGGCGGTCGCAGGGCGCATTATTATTTGGTGCTCGCTGCCGATTGAAATAATCGGTATCAGGCGTCGATGCCGACAGCCTGGCTCACATGGTCGAATCCGTCGCGCTTGAGCAGTTCGGCAAGGCCGCGCTTCAACACGGTGATCTGCTGCGGTCCGCGATACATCAGCGAGCTGATGAACATGACCAACGACGAGCCGGAACGAATCTTCGCATACGCCTGCTGCGGAGTGAACACGCCGCCGATGCCGGCAATCGCAAAACGGTCGCCATACTCGCGGTACACCTGCTTGATGCGTTCGTTGCTGGCCTCATAGCATGGCGAACCTGACAGTCCGCCCTCCCAATCGCGAGGAATCTCCATGCCGGCGCGGTCCTTCTGCAGATTCGCAATCGACAAGCCCTGCACATTGTGTTCGGCAAGCACGTCAAGCAGATCCTTGAACTCTTCCCAGGACTTATTCAACGGCATCTTCACCAGCGTGGGCTGTGGACGTTCGATCTTGTCGAGTTCGGTGAACAGCTTGTCGAGCGCTTCAGGGCTCTGATTGAACGGTTCGCCGGCCATCGTGTTCGGGCAGGAGATGTTCACTTCGATCATGGCGGTGCGACCGGCCGTGCGGCGCATCGAAATGCAGTAATCCTCGATGCCTTCGTCCAAATCGCCGGTCTTATCGTCATTCGTACGCGCGATCGACACGGAAATCTGCATGTCGCGCGCCTTCGTCCAAGCCTGTTCCGCGCGCGGAACAACGATTTCCGAACCCTCATTGGCAAGACCGACATGCACCATCATCGAATCATATTCGGGCAGACGGTGGAACCACGGCTTCGGATTGCCGGGGCACGGACGAGACGTGGTGGATCCGACCGTTTCGAAGCCGAAGCCGGCGTTGTCGAGCAGCACCGGCATCTCGCAGTTCTTGTCGAGGCCGGCGGAAAGGCCGAACGGATTGACGAAGTCGACGCCCATCACGCTGGTTTCCAGCACGGGGTCGGAATAGTTGAGCATTTCACGGCACGCCCACATCAGCGGCGGAATGTTCTTGGTGATCTTGCAGAACTGAATCATCTGGTCGTGCGCCACATCGGGCGTCTGATTGAACACGAAATGCGGCTTGATGATGTGCTTGTAGCCGAAGGTGAAGAGATCTGTGGTGGCTTTGTTCACCGCATCGTGCCAGAAATTCTCAGAAACATACGTCATGGTTCATTATTCTCGCACCGTTTGTCGCAGGAAAGCAACACGTCGATTGATTTCGCTGACGGGATGTCGACGTTCGTTTTTGTTCGATTTGAACGATTACAGGAGTGCCAAGTATATTTTTTCGTGAGGAAAACGCGCGAAACGCTCATCTCAGTTTTTATTTTGAGTGAACATGTGCGATAATGTTCGAATGATATCGTCACAACGTCAGCATCTGATTTTGAGCAGGTTGCGTACCCGCGGTGCGGTGCGTATCACCGCATTGTCCAAGGAATTGGGCGTTTCCGCCATGACCATCCGACGCGATATCGCCGATCTGGCCGACAAGGGTCTGCTGAAGCGTGTGCACGGCGGCGCCGTCACCACCAGCACGCTGCTGAGTGAGCCGCTGTTCTCCGTAAAGTCGCAGATGGACATCGGATTGAAGGACGCCATCGCACAGGAAGCCATCAAATATGTGGCACCCGGCGACGTGATCGCCATCGGCGGCGGCACCACCGCATACGTATTCGCGCAACATCTGCTGGAATCACAGCAGTCGTCGGGGATCACCATCCTCACCAACTCCATTCCGGTGGCGGAACTGGTGCAGGCGCTGGAATCGAAAGACGTGGAAGTCATCGTGACCGGCGGCGTGACCACCCGATCCAACTCGCTCGTAGGCCCGATCGCAGACAAAGTGGTGGCCTCCCTGCGCGTCAACACAGTCTTCCTGGGCACGCATTCCGTGTCCATTCCGCGCGGCTTCCTCATGCCGAACTCGCTTGAGGCCGCAACCGATATGGCAATGATGGACATTGCCGATCGCACCATAATTTTGACCGATCACACCAAGTGGAGCTGCACATCATTGTCGCTTTTCGCACGCTTCGACCAGGTGGACACGGTCATTACCGATGATGGACTAGACCCCGATTCGGTTGGGAAAACAAGGGATTTGGTTAAAGAGCTCGTGCTGGCACACCAGAGCGAGCCTATTCAGGAAGGTGAATAACCATAATGAGTGAATTCGCAAACTACACTCCCGGAGAGTACGCGAAGGAGCACATTCGCATCACGCCGACCACGCTCGCCGATGGCCGCGCTTTCTTCTACCTCGACGATGATCCGGAATACGTTTCCGGCGCGAAGACGCGCGAACTGAACGATCCTCGTCAGCTGGCATATCGTTTCTCCAACCAGCTCAACGCGGCCGGTGAGGAAGTGCCGTACGCTGCTCCGGAAATGCGTCGCGATCCACTGACCGGCGACTGGATTCCTATGGCGACCGCACGCATGAACCGTCCGATCACCGCGGGCCCTGGCGCCACCGCCAAAGGCAACCCGCTGGCCGCACGCAAGCCGGGCGACCCGTACCAGGACGGCGAAGTGCCGGACACCGACTACAACGTGGTCGTGTTCGAAAACCGCTTCCCGTCCATGGTTCGCGTGCCGGGCCGTTCCGAAGCCGTGGAATACGTCAACGGCAACCCGCTGTGGGAGAAGAAGCTCGCCGCAGGCCGCTGCGAAGTGATCTGCTTCGACCCGGACGAAAATGGTCTGCCGGCAGACCTGCCGGTCTCCCGTCTGCGCACCGTCGTGGAAGCATGGGCGTTCCGTACCGCCGAAATCTCCAAGATGGAAGGCATCGAACAGATCTTCCCGTTCGAAAACCACGGACAGGAAATCGGCGTCTCCCTGGCGCACCCTCACGGACAGGTCTACTGCTACCCGTTCATCGCGCCGAAGATGGAAGCCGAACTCAAGCAGACCGAAGCCTACCATGAGAAGACCGGCGGCAACCTGCTCAAGGATCTCATGAACTCCGAAATCGAGGCCGGGGAGCGCATCGTCATGCGCAACCACAGCTGGGTGGCCTACGTGCCAGCAGCAGCCCGCTGGCCCCTCGAGGTGCATGTGGCCCCGGTGCGCGACGTGCTCACCCTCGACGAGCTCAACGACCAGGAACGTTGGGATCTGGCCGTCATGTACTCCACCCTGCTCAAGCGCGGCAACGCGTTCTTCGACAAGGGTGACGGCAAGGGTATGGACCTGCCGTACATCGCAGCATGGCATCAGGCTCCGATCCACGACGTACGCCGTGAAAACTACCGCCTGAACCTGCAGTTCTTCTCGTTCCGCCGCGCAGCCAACAAGATCAAGTATCTGGCCGGATCCGAATCCGGCATGGCCGCATGGGTTTCCGACACCACGCCGGAACTCATCGCCAAGCGCTTCCACGAGCTCGGACCAATCGATATCGAAGGCTGAAAGCCAATAAAACCCAAAGGACAAAACACCAATGACTGCTGTTGAATTCATTGAGCCGCTCTCGCACGACGAGGGTGTGAAGAACGCGACCGATCTGTTCCGTGCCACCTACGGTGAGGAGCCGGCTGGCGTATGGGCCGCACCGGGCCGTGTGAACCTGATCGGCGAACACACCGACTACAACGCGGGCCTGTGCCTGCCGATCGCACTGCCGCACCGCACGTTCATCGCGCTCAAGCCGCGTGAAGACACCAAGGTGCGCGTGGTTTCCGACGTTGACTCCGAAAACGTCACCGAAGCCGACCTCGACGGCCTGCAGGCCGGTGGCGTGGAAGGCTGGGCCGCCTACCCGGTAGGCGTTGCCTGGGCATTGCGCGAAGCCGGCTTCGATGCGGTGCAGGGCTTCGATGCGGCATTCTCCTCCTGCGTGCCGCTCGGATCCGGTCTGAGCTCCTCCGCAGCCATGACCTGCTCCACCGCCTTGGCGTTGGATGACGTGTACGGTTTGGGTTATGGCGCATCCGATGCCGGTCGTGTGACGCTGATCAACGCCGCCATCAAGTCGGAAAACGACATGGCGGGCGCGTCCACCGGTGGGCTCGATCAGAACGCATCCATGCGCTGCACTTTCGGCCATGCGTTGCGTCTTGATTGCCGTCCAGAGCTGAGCCCGCTGGAGAACGTCTCCCAGCAGGAATTCGATCTCGACAAGTACGGTCTGGAACTGCTGGTGCTTGACACTCAGGCTCCGCACCAGCTCAACGACGGACAGTATGCCCAGCGTCGCGCCACTTGCGAGAAGGCCGCCGAAATCCTCGGCGTGGCCAACCTGCGTGTGGTCGCCGACAGCATCGCCAAGTCCGACGATCCGTTCCAGGCGCTCAAGGAAACGCTCGACAAGCTGGAAGACGACACGATGAAGAAGCGCGTGCGCCACGTCATCACCGAAATCGCCCGTGTCAACTCCTTCGTGCGTGCCTTCGCCAACGGCAAGATCGACGAGGCCGGCCGACTGTTCAACGCGTCTCATGATTCGCTCGCTGCGGATTATGAAGTGACTGTGCCCGAGTTGGATATTGCCGTGGACGTGGCCCGTGCCAACGGTGCGTATGGTGCGCGTATGACCGGCGGCGGCTTTGGTGGCTCCATCATCGCCCTGGTGGATAAGGGCCAGGGGCACGAGATCGCACAGAAGATTGCTGACCGCTTCGAAAAGGAAGGTTTCAACGCACCTCGCGCCTTGCCGGCGTTCGCTGCGGCTTCCGCGAGCCGTGAGGCCTGATCGCAGAAGCTGATGCAGAAACGCGCGTTGGCGCACGTCCATGAAAAGGACGTG